>Ga0326512_10000136_pt1 | contig 60792 bp, 99 predicted proteins | sample 1_2617_0518_D_FD_203652 | JGI IMG/M metagenome (GOLD analysis project Ga0326512, IMG submission 203652) | Bovine rumen microbial communities from UC Davis, California, United States - 1_2617_0518 | ecosystem: Host-associated > Mammals > Digestive system > Stomach > Rumen | place: USA...
TACGGCGACATTTGCGGAATGTGCTACGAAAAGAAGCGCAAGAAGGCCGACGAAATCGCGCGAGGGTTCAAGGCCGAGGGCTGGAAGGAAGTCCCGGAGAATGAAAGTGAAAATGCCATGTATGAACTGAACGGATGGATTGACGAGCGTAACATGGATGCAACTGAACCGAGAAAGGGTACTAGGTACTTCTTGATTGACATCAAGCATTTGACATGGAAATTCCTCTTCAAGAAGGTGTAGACATGAAGAATTGGGAATCCCTTATCGCCGAAAGAACAGAATCTCACAGGGGCTCGTATAAACCGCTGCGCATAAAAGACCCATTGAAAAGGAGAAAGGAAGAATACAACAAGAAATGGCGCGAGGCAAATCCGGACAAGGTGAAGATTTACCAGGAGCGGAACAAGAAGAATATCAAGCGGTGGGCGGAAGAGCACAAAGAGCGCAGGCGTGAGCTTGGAAGGATTAACGACAGGAAACGTGCCAAGACCGAAAAAAGAAAAAAATGGGTAGAAGATTACATGGCGAGACCTGATGTCATCGAGCGCAGAAGAGAACAGATGAAGAAGAGAGAACTCGACCCCAAGCGAATCGCATGGAAAAAGGCTTACGAGGAAAAGCGCAAGAACGACCCGAAACGAATTGCCTACAGGAAGGAATACAATAAGATGTACCACGAACGCAAGAAAAAAGAAAAGGAAGCAATAGCATGATCCAGCCTCACCACCTCCACACGCACGGGCCGGAGCCGCTGTACACACCCGTGAAGGCCGACGATGTGCGCCCGAAGATTGAGGTCCGCAAATTCGACCTCGACGACGAAACGACGTGGCCCGACCCGGAACGCGACGGCGAGTACGTCCTGGTGTATTTTGGAAAAGATGCCATTGTTAAATGCTACGAATACCCTTACGAAATCAAGCGCACGGAATTCGTAGCGGAATACAACGGGGTCGTCGCGTGGGTGCCGATGAAGGACTTTTTCAAAGCGATCGAAAAGGAGCTCGGGAGATGAATGCAAAAGTGAAAGAACTTGTATCCAACGGGATGAGCGAACGGCAGGCCTACCGCATCGCGAAACGCGAAAGGAAGGACGCCCCGGAGCCGGATTTCAACTACGATGCTGAATGCCCGAAAGGAGAATGGGTATGAATGATCCGAAGAAGTGCTGCGAGTGCGCCTTCGCGGATTTCCGTTTCAACGATGCGCCAGTAGGTAGCGGTAGGAGTACCTTCCTCTGCACAAGACACCACAAGTACCGAAACTATGGTGACAAAGACTGCGGAGAATGGGAAAACAGATTCAAGGAGGGGAAGTGATATGAGAATGTTCAAGTGCTTGGTTTGCGGAAAGACAGACGAAAAAGACAAGGCTCCGAGCCTCAAATACAAGTTCACGATGTTCTGCAAGTTTTGCAAAACTTTCACAATGCAAGAACGAGTCACGGATTTAAGGAGTTGAAATGAAAGCTTACATGTTACTCTTTTTCGGGGCGTTTTTCGGTTGCCTAGTCGGGACGTTCGTAGTTGAACTTGTAAAAGCAGTATGGAGGGCGTTATGTTGCTGACGAAAGACTTCGTAAATAGCTGCCGTAAGGTGGGAGTCCTTCGCGACTTCCTGTGCCAGGCCATCGACCAGATTGATGCGAAGGGCAGACGGATCGCGAAGCTGGAAAAGAAACTGAAACAACTCAAGGAGGAACGAAATGGCAACGGTTAAATACAACGACATGGAGCTGGAAGAAATCACTGAGCCGCAGATTTTCGACCCGCCGCGTAGATGCGTGGTGTGGGATGATGATTCTTTAAGTCCGTGCGAACAAGACGTAATAGCAATTTTTCCGGACAGCGCAAAATTGAAAATGAAGGTAATTGATTCGAACCTATATCGCTACAAGCATTGCGCCCTTCTCCCCGAAAAGCCCGCACCCCGCAGGGCCACGAACCGAGAGCTGGCGAAGTGGCTGGCGCAGGGGTACGGGGAAGTGAAATATGCATCGCAGTACGCAGTCAAAATCCATATTGAATACGGAACTAAATGCGATAATGACCCATGCCACGAAAGTTTCAGAATTCGCAAGTGGGACGATACCGAGTGGCATGAACCGACAATAGACTACATGGGAATTGAGGAGGCGAAGTGATGTGGTGCTGGGGACGGTATGTAATGAGATTCCTAGAAGAATTGAGTTTTATCCCGGTGACGGACTTCGCCAAGACCCTCAAGACCCGCCACAAGAACGGAAAGAAAAGGAGGTAAAGTAATGGGAATTTACCGACAGCACTTTCACTGCGTAGAACTTGTGAGCGAGAAGTCCGAGATTTCATCGTACACTACAAGATGGGGCGCGGCAAAACGCTGTCATGACCTAAACAAATGGAATCCGCAGGAACGCTGGACGGTAAAGCCGTTCGGAATCCGCTACGTTCCGGATTACAATGAACAACACAAAACAACCGCCCAGTAGGGCAAAGGAACAATAATATGGCAGAAGAACAGAAAATCAACGACCCGATTCTTGAAAGTATGAAGAAGGACCCCTTAGGTTCCATGCTTCTCAAGGCAATCGGCAAGAAGCGCGAATGCACTCCGAGCGAGAAAATCATAGAGCTCGCCAAGGAACGCGACATGGTGTACGACTTCATCAAGGAAAAGGAAGATGAACTTGCCGTCCGCAAGGAGGCGAAGGACGACGACTCCGTATCCTTCATCGAAGCTGACCTCAAACTTCTTACTGACCGCAAGACACTACTGACCAACAGAATCAAGGACCTACTCGACAAGACCTAATCGCAATCGGCTGTAGCTCAATGGTAGAGCGTGTGGGTGCGGATTTGTGACAAGCATCGGAAACGTACCGATAGCGGCAATGAAAAGCCTGCGTAACTCCACAAGTTGCGGGTTCGAGTCCCGCCAGCCGAGATAACCATTAACCATAGGAGAAACTATAAAACATGAGTGCTAGGCTAAAACTCAAAAGAATTAAAGACCACATCAATGGCGTGATGAAGATGGCGCAGAAAGCGCAGTACGAACGTGACGAAATCCACCGCCGATTCATCGCCAACACCGTGACGCTCGGTATCGAGACAAACATCGACGAGATCGCGCTTGTCCGGGACACGGGCCATTACATTGAATACGTCACTAAGCAACTCGCGCACCAGCTGTCGGTAAAATTCGGCGAGGCGCTTGCCGAATACATCCGGCTCAACCTCAACATTTCCGACGTCCCGGAATTTCCGAATAACAGGATAAAGGTGGAGCTAATCGCACCGCGAATTAACGAAAAGAACGTGCGGATCATAACAAAAAAGAATGGCGGCTATTCGCTATCGAGTGCGGTCAATTTCGATTGGAGGAAATTTTAATGAACATCATCCTAAGCATCCACCCCAAGTGGGCGAAGCTGATTTACGAGGGAAAGAAAACGATTGAGTGGAGGAAAACTCTGCCGAAGAAAATAAAGAAAGGAGACAAAGTCTTTTTGTATGAAACAAGCCCGGTCTTCAAAATTACCGGATATGTCGATTTCAACTTCGCAGACATATACGACAAGAACAGTGATGACGTCAAGTGGCTTCGCAAAGATTTTGTAGAAGACAAAGGATGCGTGACTATAGACAGATTAAATCAATATCAAGGCCAAAGTTCACAAGTTTATGGATGGAGAGTTTCATTGCCGTGCAAATTCAGTACGCCGAAAACGCTTGAGGACTTCGGCTTGAAACGAGCCCCGCAGAGTTGGCAATACACGGAGGCGGAGGAAAAATGAATAAAAACGATAAGCACTACTACAAAGTCAAAAAAAATGTGAACCTGCCGGAAGGTGCAGACAGTATCATTTACAGGGTATGGTGGATGGTCCTCGTAAACTTGCTTCTCAAAATTATCCAGCCATTTACGAAAGACCCGTTCCTTGTAAATGTCGTGTCTACAGAAGACGACCACGGTGATCCGCATTTTGATGGCTACACATTCAAGCGCACTCATTGTCGTGATGGGTACTTTGAAAGGATAAAAGCCAGTCTCTTTTCGGGAAGATACGCGGACAAATTTTATAAGGAGAAAAAAATGAAAAGCATCGCACAACTGCGCGAGAAGGCGCCGTACGTACTCAAGAGAAAGGGCCACGCCAAGCAGAAAAAGAAACTGCTGAAAGCGTACCAGGGTAAGCGCCTCAAAAAATGGTGGTCATCCTACGCCAGCTGGGAATGCTGTACGATTGCGGAACTCAAGGATGCAGAACACGTCGGCCACCGCATGAAAGGCGGTCACCGTCACAACCACATCAGGAACGCTCACAAGCGAATGAGGAAGTGCCACGTCTGTGGTGAACCGATCGTGAAGGGTTGCGAATATACGGACGGCTTCAGCGAGTTCCAATGTAGGAGTTGCCGAATAGAAGAATGCCGAGAACAGGCTTGCCTTGTAGGGTTGTCTTTTGGCGGTGTGACTTTCCAGACAAGGAGGAGAAATTAAATGCCTACAGTAAGAGAATGCGACGATTGCCCATGGGCTTATTCTTGCGGATATACGGAAGAATGGGGATGCCTGCTTTTCGGCAAGGAATGCGAGAAATGCAAGAAGTTTGATAGTGACGTAGGCGGTTGTTTCTACTCCCAAAAGAAACTAGAACGCTTAGCATACGAGTACAAGATAGGATGCAGACACGCACAAAAAATAGCCGAAGGCTATAGCCCATATTTCAAGAAACCTAAGACCGAAAAGACCCCGGTTCACGTAGCAGGTCGTGGTTTTATGTACAAGCCATTAGACTTTTGCGGTGCGTACGAATGGAACTATGTACCGAACCGCAAGGGAGGCCATCGGCACAACCACATCTACAATGCCTGCCACCGGATCGTGTTTCGCGGAAAGGGCGCCAGGCGAGTCGATAGAGATGACAAGATTAGGTTTGTCGCGACATTCTACACAAGCATCATGCTCAATAAAAATTCGTTGAACGACATCTTGAAAAAGAAATGGAGGAAAAATGGCAGATAAAACGGGATTCATTAGGATTAAAGAATCGACTACCAATGGTACGAATTTCAAGTGCGCGACGTGCGACAACAACATAACCGAATTTAGGGCCATGAAGTTCCCGATTTGCGACGACTGCATCATGGACCTGCGCGAAATAATCGCAGAACACAGAAAGCCGAAAGCCGTAGAATTCGGACGGGAAGGAGGGTGATTTATGGCCGACAAAATGTACACAAATATGATCATGCCAAGCGAAGGTGGGTGTGGCCTCACACAAGACCGATACACAACGCTTGAACTTTTTAACTCCGCAAGAAGGGATGTTGAAAGGTTCATCAACCAGCCCGCAATCCGCGAGGCGATAGAAAACCACAAGTCGAACTGGGTCCCGGATTCCAAGGGCGGCGAGCCTAATTGCAGGAGGAAAAAATGAACAATAAAATTAAAGAACAAAGCCAAGAACGCAGCGACAAGAACAACGTGTGCAGATTCTTGGGGACAAAGAGCAAAGAATTTTTTCTGGACAAGAAGTGCCGAAAGTTCGTCCAGAAAGGCGACATCGTGCACTTGGATGGCGAAGACTTCCAATTTGACGGAAAGAATTGGAAGCACATTGAAGGGAAGTACGTCCCAAAATCTGACAAGCCCGAATTCAGCGACGCATACACGAGGATGCTGGAAGCGCGGAATAAAATATTATCCGAAAGAATGTGGATAATCGAAAAAGCCGAACGAAAGGCCTTCCAAAAAGGGCTCGCTCTAGGTTCGGCTTCAATGTGGACCGCATACATAATCGTCCATTTAATCGGAGGCATGCTATGAGCCATAAGATGAAACCGTCACAACTGACAAAGCGAGAGTGGAAAATCTGCGAGGCAGTCCACCTCGGATTCGACCATTACTTCCTCAACGGTCCAAAAGACAAGAGGCCACTGACCGAGGCCGACATAGTGGAGGCCAGGGACCTTCTTTCCAAGCTGCCGCAGGGATGGTCGGGAGAAGAACAGCCGTGGATGGTATGCAAGGGAAACAAGAAGAAGGGGGAATGAACGATGGTGCTGCAGGCGACACTTGCAATAATTGCGGCCATTGCGCTGGCCGTGGCCGGGAGGTAGACGAATGTCGATTAAGAAGGGGACAAAATGTCACAAGTACACGCCCGAGGAATTCCGTCTAATCAAGGCCGGGAAATTCCTACCCGGAATCAACAAGCGCTCCCAGGTGTACGCCCTGGAACGCTACGAGGCCAGGATTGCCCTCGGGAGGGAAAAGGGGCGAAGAGTCAAGGAGCCCGAATTGCCCGATTGGCACGGGTACGAGTTTTCGACCGGGGAATGGGTGTAAAATGGCGAATAAATGGGTTATTATCGGCGCATTGGGCAACCTGCTGCTGTGCGTCCTCAACATCGTCAACCTCGTGAGGCATTGGTAAATGAATTCTGTCAAAAAACGACAGTTACACGTAAGAAAAAAGACTCCTAAAATGAGTTGCTAATTCACGGGTAAGTTGTACATTACACGTGAAATTCACAAGGGGCCAGCGCCCCAAAGGAGATGAGGAAAATGAGCAACATCTGGTACGGCAGCCTGAATAACCGCCTTGCGGAACGCGCACAGCAGCCCACCCCGGTCGTGGGAATGGGGGTCACGGAGTGCTGCTACAGCGACCGCCACCCCTGGGAAATCATCGAGGTCAAGGACGAGAAGCACATCACGATCCGTCAGATGGGCACCGAGCGCATCGACAAGAACGGGATGAGCGATTGCCAGGAATACCGCTATTTCAGCAAGCCCGACGGAGCCACCAGGCACCTGGTCCTTCGCAACGGGCGCTGGCGCGACCGCATCGAGGAAGCGGTCTACGAGGAAGACCCCAACGGCGAATACGTCCGCCTTTTCGATGGCGAAAAGAAGCGCTACCGCAAGGTTGGCTACAAGGTTACGAACAAGCTCGGCTGCGACGGCTGGAGCATCGGACGCGCCGAAGAACACTACGACTTCACTTTCTAGGACTTAAACGGGCCGGGCGCCCCGAAAAGCGCCCGCTTTTTCAACAAGGAGATTTTATTATGCCAATCAACACCTACACGCTTTCCGAAGAATCCAAGGCCCTCATTCTGCGCGGCCTCAAGCTCGTCCACACGGTGGAGTGCTGCAAGCTCGCGAAAACCATGGCCAAGCTCCCGGAAAACGACATCGCTGTACAGAAGGTCCGCGACACCCTTGGCGAGGTCGACTACCTTATCGGTCTTTTTTCGGACGGGGAGGGCGAGAACAATGGCTAGGAAAAAATACGACATCGGCGGAATTAACGGGAACGCCTACTGCATCATTGGTTACGTGACGACGGCCATGTCCCAGGAATCGGAATTGATGGGCTGGAACCTCGACGAGTTAAAGAAGGCCAAGGACGACTACCTTGCAGATGCAACATCCAGTGACTATAACCACCTTGTCGATGTTTCGAAGGCCATGGTCGAGAGAATCAATAACGCAATCAAGGCAAGGAGGAATAAAAAGAGAACGACTGCAATTGTCGGGGACACTCTCCGAATCGTCGAGATGAAGGGGGAGCCCTCCTACTCCGGCAGGGTCGGGGTGGTCGAGCTGGTGGACAGCATCGGGCAGATACACGGGAGCTGGGGCGGATGCGCCATCCAACCCGAACACGACACCTACGAAATCCTGGAACACGCATAGAGAGGGAATCTGGAAATGGTTAGCGCAGTAGACGTCGAAAGGGTCACGCACAAGGGAATCATCGAATTCCACGGGGCCATCGGGAAGTTCGACTGGAGCATCCACGAATACCGCAACGGCTGCGAGGTCCGTATCCAGACCGGGCCGGGACCGCAGAACTGCAAGACAATTGCCAAACGCGCAAAATGGCAGAACGTGCCGCAAATTATAGCCGACCACATCAACAAGGAGAACGGCAAATGAGACCGACAAAGGAAATGCTCAAGGAGTACAAGGCCATCGCGAAGGCCAGCAAGCGGAACATGAAGGATTGCATCAAGGCCCACCTGGTCGCGCATTGCCCCAAGTTCCAGGACCACGAGGACAAGTTCGAGGAATGCATCGAATACGTCGTCGACTGCGCAAAGGAAATCCTCGAGAACCGCCCCGGCGAGGTCGCGGACGACGCCTGCTACAAGATGGCCCGCGACTTCTTCAACGACGAACTTTGGGAAAAGGACGCCAAGGCGGCAGAGCACAAGAAGCTCGTCAGCGCCGCCGAGAACGCGACGGCGACAAAGAAGAACGCCGAAAAGAACCTCGACGAGGCTGGCAAGGATTACCGGAAGGCTCGCCAGGAAGAGAAAAAGGCCTGGAAGGACCTGGACAAGTTCAACAAGGAATCGGGAATGGCCGCAGGAAAGGCGCCCCAGGCGCCCGATTTGCAGATGACCGAGCCGACGCCCGACCCGGAACCCGAAACGCCCGCAGAGGCCCCGGAAACGAAAAAGGCGCCGGAACCGGAGCCTGGGCAATGTTCCCTTTTCGACATCGCGGGGTTCGCGAATGCATAGGTTCGATTGCGAAGAACGGGTGGTCCTCGAGAACGGCGTCCTCTGCCGCATCGTCACCGCCTGCGGAACCGGGAAGTTCAAGGGCCGCAGCATGGACGTCGCGAAAATCTACGAGGACGGGCGGCAGCTCTGCAGGAACATCGACCTGCGCCCCGTCGCCGGGTGGTGCATAGACTGGCCCGGAGAAACGGGCCGGGCCTACTACGGCGGCGGTTACTACGGGAAGCCCTACGTATCCGTCCTCAAGCCATACTCGAAGCCATACGGCGACATTTCGAGGTGCTCCTGGGGACGGCCCGACAGCAAAAGCAAGAAGGCATTTGTCAAGAAATACCCCGAATTCAAGTGGATACTCAAGAAATCCGAGCTCTCCAACTGGGAGTATTTCCACCTTCTCCCCTATTGGAAAAAGTACCCCCGCGAAATCGAGCTGCTGCTTGCCGCCGGGTACCGGACGCTTGCGCTCGACGGCAGGCTGTGGCGCGTGACGGACGAGAAAAGGATGGCCGTCCTCGAATGGATCCGCGCACACCGCAGCGTGGTGGATTTCCCCTGCCTCGACGGCATCTTCGCCTGCATCAAGTACGGCTGCACCTACGAACAATGGCTCGAGTATCACGCCGAGACGACAAGGGATACAAGGGTGCCGTACGACGTTTTCCGCTGGATGAAGGACACAATCAAGCGCAACCGCAGCCTTTGGGAGGAGCTCCGGCAGTACCGCGACTACGCGGACATGGCAAAGGAGGCGGGCCACGACCTGCGCGACCGCTATTGGAGATTCCCGAAGAACCTCAAGCGGGCGCACGACAAGGTCATGGCCGAGGTCGCGAACATCCGCGCCATGCAGAAGGCCGAGGAACTCCGGCAGAAGGGAGCCAGGTACCTGGCCGCCGTCAAGAAATGGGTCGGCAAGGAGCTGACCCTCGGGAACGGCTGGCACGTCTACGTCCCGGAATCCACCGAGGACATTGTCCGTCAGGCCGAGGCGCTCAAGCAATGCCTTGTCTCGGCGGACTACATCGGGAAATGCATCGACGGCAAGTGCGTGCTGGTTTTCGTACGCTACCGCGAAAGGCCCGTCGCCACGGCGGAAATCCTGCCGGGCGGGCAGTTGGGGCAGTTCTACGGGAACGAGGCCGACAGGAACCGCTGCAAGCCCACGAAGGCCGCCACGGTAGCCTTCGACGCATGGAAGGCGGAGTACATAGACAGCAAGAAAAAGAAAAACAGGCACAGAAAGGAGGCTGCATAATGGCTGAACGCAAATACAAGTCGGTGGTCGTCACAGGCGCCACCCTGGAGCGCCTGCACAAGAGGCGCGTCGAAATGGAAATGGAATCGCCGGACCACAAGAAGATGTCGCTCGAGGCGGTCATCGTCCGGCTGCTCGACAAGGAGGCTGAAGAATGAAGGTTTTTGAACTTATCGCAAGACTGGAATCCGCATTGAACAAGGACGCCGAGGTCGTCGTCAATACGGAAGATGGAGAATCCGAAATCCAGGACGTCATCGTCCACTACGACGAAAAGGTCTGGATTGAAACCGTGGAGGACAAGAGGGCATGAACAGACCGGAACCGATAGAGCTTGAAAACAACCTCGGCCCCGACGCCGTAACCGGGGAAATCAATAGAGTCCCGTGGATGGCTTACGACGTGGACGAGATGGACCTGTACATTTCCGAGAAGGATGCGGAGATTAGCCAACTGAAGGAGAACTATCGTAATCTTCTTAGGCATTTGTTCAAAGCGGGAGCAAAATGGGCTAAGCAAGAAAAAATGCGGTACGCAAGCAACGGAATGCACAAAATGGTTGGAGCGTTTGAAAATATGGAACGTATGTGCCTGGAAATGGCGGAGAATTTGAGAAAGGAGAAAATCTAAATGCCAAACATTGACCCTCGCGTATTCCCCACCGTCCTCATCTGCCTGGACTTCTGCGCGTCAATTCCGTACCTCATTCAGGGCGACATCCGGCACTTCGTTTACTGGATTGCGGCAGGAATTTTGACCTTGACTGTGACATGGTAAAGTTGTATATTCAAGGAAAGGGAACAAGAACATGGAAAGAAAGTACGAAAGCGCGATGCGCTACGTCGCCAGCTGCAGAAGGTTGCGCGAGAAACACCCCAGGAAAATTTCAAGGCACACGCGCCTTGCGTTCTACCCGATTATGGGGTGCAGGATTTATTGTGGGGGTGTTGTATGGTAGACTCGCTTACAACAGGAATTCTAGGAGCAACTGCGGCTATCCTAAATCCGAAACTGAAAGAAAAAGTGCACGTCGAAATCCCGCGCGAACTTGACATCTTCAAACCTACAAAATCCATGCTGGACATCCTATCCGAAAGAATCGACAGCGACCTCAACCAACGCCTGACGGAATTCGGCAAGAAGAACGGATTCCCGGTCGTGTTCGTTTTCTACCAGACGCTCAAGGACGAGGACGGCGTGAGCAAGGCCACGTGCGACATCAAGATGTACAAGCCTTGCGAAAAGCAGGACGCAAGATTGTTTGCGCTCAAGCATGCGGGAGAATTTGGCATCTTTGACCCTCGAAGCAAGGACGAGCAAATCAAGGACCTGGAGAAAAAAGTAAAACGGCTCGAAGAAGACCGCGACTACTGGAAGCGAGAAGCAGAAGGTGACGACGGCGACACTCTAGGAATTTTTAAACACTGGGACGAATAGGGGGTGAAGAATGCAACTATTCCAAATAGGTCCGATGAATGTCACCAGGGAAGAATTCAAAGCAGAACTCAAGAAAAATGGGTTCCCATACGGATACATCCCCAATGTCTATGAAAAATTCAAACAGGAAAATTTGACTGTTTTCCGAATACTAATTGAAGGGTGCCCTTTCGTGGTCGTCACGGACGACGAAAAGAGCTTCCCCGAAGTATCGGAGGAATCCGGAAAGAAAATAGAGCCGTATTCATTTGAATGGCTTGAAAATTTAATTTACGATTCCAATATCATTGGGCCTTCTTTCTACGAATCGCTTCTGCGCCATCTACAAATGTACATCCGCGTAAAGAAAGCCGAGAAAAATGACGAGACGAAAAAACAGAAAAACTGCCCGTATTGCGACGAACAATTACTAGCATACGAAATAGGCGCCGACCCAATTCCTGAATCCGGGAAAGGGTACGCGATAGAACATGGCGATATAAAAGCCTTTATAGCAAAGGAAAACGGCAAATATTACCTGATGCACAATTTTACACCAGACGACGGATACTTTCTAAAAATGGAAATTCACAACTGCCCGATTTGCGGCAGAAAGCTGGAGGAGAAGATATGAGCGGTACTAAATTTCCTTGTTCTTTTGAATCTATTGCCGACCAAATTCAAAAGTCAATTCCAGCGGGAAGCTATATAGTTTTAGTAGTGCCTCCGCAAAATTTGAATTCCGACCAAATGGCAGAAAAAATTTTAGACTCGCTTCCAACTGGAACCGAAGTGTTCAAGATAATGGGGTGAGTATGGAAAAGGAATAAAGCAGAGCAAGTAACCCTTTCGTTCTCCAGGACGAGAAAGGCCCGCAAGCGCGGGTCTTTTTTACTTGGCAATTTCGTCGTAGGGGACCTCGGTGCCGTCCGGTTTCAGGAGCCGCACGTCCTTGGAGTTCCCGTGAAGGTTGATGTAGCGCCGGACGATCACGTCGGCGTATTTTTCGCTCAGCTCGCACAAGAACGCCTTGCGGCCCAGCTTCTCGCAGGCGACCATCGTCGTGCCGCTGCCACCGAAGGAGTCCAGTACATTCTCGCCGGGGCGGGAGGAATTCTCGACAAGCTTTTCAAAAAGCTCCACGGGTTTCATGGTCGGGTGCTCCCCATTGCGTTTCGGCTTGTCGAACTCGAGGACGGTGGATTGCTTGCGGTCGTCCACGAAGTAGTGTGCGGCGCCGTCCTTCCACCCGTACCAGCACGGCTCATGTTTCCACTGATAGTCCTGGCGACCGAGAGTGAATGAATCCTTGACCCAAAGGAGGTATTGTTTCGGCATCCAACCGGGGATGTTCAGCATGGCCTGGTAGAAGTTGCCGACCTCGCATGAGGCGTGCCGAATGTAGAACGGGCAGCCAGCCTTCATGACGGAATCCGCAGCGGCGTATGCGTCAGTGAGGAACGCCAGGAACGAGGCGGAGTCCATGTTGTCGTTCTCGATGGTCAGCTTTTGGTCTGTTCCGCCCTTGTAGGCCACGTTGTACGGCGGGTCGGTCAGGTAGAGGTCGATTTCGTTATCGCCGCAGAGGCGCTTTATCGTTTCCTCGTCGCAGGAGTCGCCGCAGATAAGGCGGTGGCGCCCTAGAAGCCACAGGTCGCCCGGTTGCGACACGGGATTCTCGATGTCCTCGGCGGCCTTGTCCGGGTCGAAGTCGTCATCGTCGCCAGTGGGCGCGTCATCATCCATCGGGTCGAAGAACCCGAAGTCGCCCATGTCGAAAACGTCGCCCAGGTCCTTGAGCTCGTCGCCGAGAAGTTCCATGTCCCATTGGGAGAATTCGCCCACCTTGTTGTCGGCCAGGCGGAACGCCCTGATTTGAGCCGGGGTGAGGTCGTCTTTCTTGATGCAGGGGACCTTCTCGAGCCCCAGCTGCTTGGCGGCCTTCCAGCGGGTGTGTCCGGCAACGATTACGTTGTCGGCGTCAATTACGATGGGGACGTTGAAGCCGAATTCCTTTATTGAATTCGCCACGAACTTTACGGAATCCTCGTTTTTTCGGGGATTCTTCTCGTACGGCTTGATTTCGTCAATCCCGAACTCTTGAATTTCCATTGGTTTTCTTACTCCTATGGTGGTTACACAGGCGTAAAAGTACAAGGATTTTGCGGGAACCCGTCGTTTTTCGGAAATTCTTATAAATACGGATTGAAAAAAAGAGCATGGCAAAGGAGTGCCTTCCGGGACGCCACCAGAAAGTCACCACCGCACGCCGAAAGCATTTAAACAATGGGCGTGGGTTTGAGCAGCGGACTCATAACCCGCGGGTTCCGGGTTCAAGTCCCGGAGGTCCCACTAGAAGCCCCGCAGTCATTGGATTGCGGGGCTTTCCCTTTATCCGCGCCGAACCGGGGCCGATTCTTTTTTAGATTTTCGGCTGCGCATTCTGCCCAACCTGCACACGCAGTTCTACGGGGCAAAATGTGTGACGCCACCAAAAAGCCACCCCGGACCTCCGTCCGAGGTCACCACTTTTTAGGAGTTCGGGAACATGGCCACATACTCAATCCAGCAGCGAAAGAAGGCGCAGGGGATAATGACCTGGTACCTCCGCACGTGCGAGGACGGCAAGCAGAAATTCGAGAGCCTGCACACCACGAAAAAGAGCGAGGCCGTCGCAATCCTCGAAAGGATGAAGATGAAGGCGGCGATGCCATCGATGCCCGGAATGAACGACAAGGACGTCGCGTCGATGGCGTCCGATTGGCTGCGCCAGGTCGAGCTCGCCACCGGACGGGACGGCAAGACCGGGATGGCGTACTCGTCCAGGATCAAGAAATGGACGGCCTGGTGCGAAAGGAACGGAATCAGGAACCACTCGCAGTTCACGGCGCCTGCGGCGTACCGATTTGTCCAGGAGATTTCCGAAAAGCTCTCCCCCAAGACCGTGAGCGAGATTGTCAAGGTCGTGCGCAAGTGCCGAGAATGGAACACCGAGACTTTCGACCTCCGTGAATTCAACCCGTTCAAGGCAATCAAGACGCCGAAAATCCCAAAAGGGCGCGTCGAATTCTGGACGAGCGAGGAAATCGCCACGATTCTCAAGAACGCCCCCAGCAGCGCCTACCGCGCCTTTTGGGGGCTCATGGCATACGCGGGGCTCCGGTTCTCCGAGGCGCGGACACTGCGCAAGGAAAACGTCCACGACGGCGTCATAACCGTCCTCAACGGCAAGGGCGGCAAGAACGCTGAAATCCCCGTGTCCGCGAAACTGATGGCCCTCATAAGGCCTTACTTGAAAGGGGGCGAAGGGTTGCTCATCCCGCCGATAGAGGTCCCCATGCGCAGCGACAAGGCCGTAATCCGGCTCAAGATTGCCGTGGGGATTGCGGGAATCGAGGGCGGCGAGGTTTCACACCACAAGCTGCGTCACTCCTTCGCAAGCGAGCTGCTGCGAAACGGGACAAACCCGCGCACCGTCCAGGAGCTCATGCGCCACAGCAGCATCGACACCCTTTTCGACCACTACGCCCACGTGCTGCGCTCCGACCTTGCGGACGCGGTGGAGCGCATATAAAAAAAGAGACCCGCAAGGCCGGAGCCTTGCGCGTCCCTATCCGGGCGTACCCTTGCCCGGAATCGGTTCTTTCTACTTCTTCATTTTCAGCTCCTTTCTCGCGGCCTTGAAAACCGCCTTGTAGTCCACGGGTTCCGCCTCGGTGACAGTCACCTCCATTCGCGGGTCGGCGACGTCGACGAAGTGCATGACCTCCGGCGACCCGATAACCATCCAATTGTCGTCCTCTATCACCCCCATTTCGACGAGGACGTCCTGGATGCCCTGCGTGGCGTTGTTCGTGTCGCGCCTGACGGCGTCTCCGTGGTAGATTGCTATGGTAAGGCGGGCGGCGGCAAAAGGCCGCTGTGGGCGCCCGTACGCCAAAATGACGCGCTTCGCCTCCCTGTCCCACTCGCGGTAGCGTTTCGAAGGCAGAAGGACGGCGCCGCGTCCCTTTACCTGGACGAGCTGGCGGTGGTTCTTCTTCGAGGCTACCTCGCCTCGAAACGTGTAGGAATAGCGGAGCATTTTTAATTTTCAGTATAACTGAACCCGAACTTGTCGTAGAGAGTCTTTTTCAAGGCGTCAATTTGCACACGGAGTTCCTTGTACTGCTTGACGGCCTTGTCAATTTTAAGCCTAAGAGCCTTGGCTTCACGCTGCTCGGCAGCTCTTACGAGGGGGTCCTTTCCCGGCCTGTTTACCTGTCGTGCAAATGATTTAAAGCCTTCTCTTTCTTTCTTAGTAGCATTCGCTCTTTGCCCGACACCGGATGCAAAAGAAGCACCAGAGCCCCAATTCGTCACGAACAATTGACCCGTCTGCCTCTTGTCGCAGTGGTATTTTTCCTTTATTTCGTCAACAGTCATTTTTTATGCACCTCGCCTACAATTTACAACTAACACAGCAAATAGCAAGCGATTTGTCAAAATTCTTGCAAATCGGGCCAGGCAAAAAAAACAATTTGTGAACCCTTGCTTTTTAGTGAACTTTGAGTTAGATTAATAGCAGCTAACGCGAAAGCGGCACCCGTTCTAGGCCTTCCTCATCTCAAGCCGACGAACGGATGCCGCCTTTTTTTTGTTTCCGGTTTACCTCAACGGGGAAACGTTGCGGGCCGTCTCGGAATCTTCCGATTCCTCCTGGCTGCCGCCGGATCCGCCCAGGAGTTCCTTGACACGACAGAGCGTCTTGACGCAGTCCTTCAGCCCGTCGACAACCATGTGGTTCTCGATGCGGCCATCGGCCTGGTCAATCTCGTCATTCAGGTCCTCGAGGTGGCGAACCAGGAGTTTCTTGGTCCGTTCAAGTGCAACCATCATGCGTTCTTCCGTCATTGTGCAACCTCCTGGCCCTGCATCTTCTTGAGAAGGGCTGCGGCGTCCTCAATGGTGAAAGAGAAGCCGAAATAGGATACCTTCGGCACGTTCTCGAACGCCTCTGCGAGAGCCGCACGGAGCGTGTCGATGTCGACCATGCCGTCGGTAACTATCCCGGCCATTTCCGCCCACGGCTTGACCTTGTTCACGAGCTGCGCCGGATTGCTTTTCAGCGCACCGAGAGCCGCGAAACCGAGGAAACGGTCACCCATTTTCGGGATGGCAGCAACCTGGTCGGCCATGTAGGAAACAAAGCCTTCTACGGCCTTTTCAAGCGAGATTTGCATGGGACACCTCCCTTACGCGGCCTGGGCCGTTGTACCGGAGGTGGCGGGAGTCGTGGTGCTGCCGCCGGAGACGGCGGCGGGGGGAAACGGGGGCGGCAGCGGAGCCACCATCGCGGGACCCCAGCCCGGAGCCACGGCGTAGTTCGGGACGAACGGCGCACTGATGCGGTTCACGATGGCGGAAAGTCCGGCGATACGTTCGCCGAGCAGCTGGTCGCGCAGCGGGTCCGTCTTCTCGTCGGCAAGCACACGGGCTTCGAGATTGGACACCCTCTCGGTGAGGACGGCAATCTTGTTGTCCGAATACTGCTGCGCCTTGAGCAACGCGATCTCGTTGTCCTTTTGGGACAGCTGGTAGACTGCGCTGGAAGCCGGATTGTTGGTGTTTCCGAAAAGGCCACCGAGGCCGTTTCCGTTGAGGATACCGCTTGCAAGCGCGGTCCCGATTACGCCGAGCGTAAGCCCGGCGGTGCCTACGCCCTTGGAGGCGTAGTCCTCGTTATTGTAGGTAGCCATATGACTCATCTCCTTTCATTTGGCTTATGTGAATGCCGGGCGGGTTAAGTCCCGACCGACAAACCAAATTTACGGAAGGAGTCCGGCTTTTCTGCCTTTTGGTTAAATTCTTATAAATTCGCTAGGAAATACAGCCGACGGAATCGTCCATGTAGGTCTTCAAGAAGCGAAGGACAGACGCGTTCGATTCCGTGAACCTTCCGCCATCGTCCATGTACCAGCGCTGGTGCGCAAGGATGGCGTTGAAGTTGTCCTTGCGGCACATCCTTTCGACGATTTCGGAGAGCTGCTCCGGCGTCGTGTCGTTGCCGACGAGCGAAAGCGGGTGCGCGTCCTTGTACGGGGAATCCTTGAACCCGGAGCCGAGCAGGGCGGCACCTACAGCAGCCGCCTCGAGCAGCTTGAGGTCGCTCTTGCAGCGGTTGAAATCGTTCTCCTTCAGCGGCGCCAGGTAGATGTCCGGACAGATGGCCGCCACGGCCTGCGGGAAGGCCACGGCGGGGACAAATTCGTGGAGGGCAAGAGGTACCCCTTCCAGGAAAAACGGCGCCTTGTAGCCAAAGCAGTGCAATTCTACGGCTCCTTCCGCTGCGGCCTTCCGCAGCCATGGAACCCACGGCCCTTCAAAATCCCCGACGTATCCAGGCTTGAAATGGCTCGTCGACCCGGCGTATAGCACGCGGGGTTTCCGGATGTCCTCCGCGACGGCACGCCTGGGAGCCATCCCGTAGGCGAAACGCGGCACCGTGTTCGGGACGACGAGGATGTTGCCCCAGCCGAAACGGCGCTCCAGGGTGCGCTTGAGGAAAGGGGACGCCACGGTCACGCCGTCAAGCCCGGCGCAATTCCTCTCCATGACCTTTCCGATTTCGCGTGGATCCAGGCTGAAAATATTGTAGTCGGGGATTATCTTTTCCCCGCCGATGTCGCAGAGCAGGTCGTCGTAGTCCGCAAAGACCTTGTAGCCGAACTCGGCGCGGCGTGCCTTGTAATGCTCGAGCAGCTCGCCGTGCAGCGGCACGGACGGACGGGCCACGACAATTGCGGCGACCCTTTTCAAAACCTCCGGCTCCGTGACCTCGTAGGGGCTGATTACGGGGACGACATCGCCTCCGACGTTCGTTTCGAGCAGCCCGGCCATGAAACGGAAACGGACCCAGCTGCAGGCGCCACGGTCCGTGACGTGAAAGATGATGATGTTCTTCTTTGCCATTTTCCCGAATTCTCCTATTTTTTATCATTTTCGTGGGGTCACGAACTAGATTCCTGCCTGGTGGATTATCGCCATTTCCTTTTCCAGGCGTTCCATCGGATAATCCCCGTTGTTCTTCGTCATCTTTGCAGGGTCGCCGTCCTTGAAGCATCGGCGGTACGAGTATCCGAGCAGTCGGTCACGGGCCAGCCCGTCACGCGTGCGCGGGGCTTGCCGGACGTTGAACTTCCGGAAAAGCCAGAACCAGCAGCAATCGTCGACCATTACCTTCTCGCAGAAGTCGTCGGTGAGGTACGGGCGGCACTTCTCGAGGAAAGATGAGCGGTACGCCATGTACTCGCCCGCGATGCCCTGCCAAATCCCGTCCCTGCAAACGCCGGACTGGTTGTTGATGACGTCGTAATTCCCGCTGTCGAGCGACAGCAGCCCTTCATGGACGTATTCGCGACCGTAGATGCAGTCATCGTCGAGCGTGAAAAGGGTGTAGTCCTCTCCGGAATGCCTGCGGATGGACGGGACGGATTTCAGCCACACCTTCAAGTCGCGCTTGTGGAAATAGATGTGGAAATTGTTGTAGATGGCCTCGAGCCTGGTAAGGCTTGTCGGCAGGTCCGCACGTCCCTTCGGGAAATCGCCTTCATAAAGGTTCAGTTCCACCGCGTCGATGTGCGCCGACTGCGCGAGGATGGATTCGATTGTTTCCCGAGCCGTCGCGATGCGTTTCGGCCATGACGTAACTCCTACGTAGACCTTCATCCGACCGCCTCCACGATTGCCATCTTATTGACGTTACGGCACAACATCGTCACCATTGTTTCGGCTGGCGCGGACTCGGTCAACTTGTCGCCTTTACGGCCCATGCCAACCAACACGCACGCGCTGGATTCCTTGTAGGAGTTTCCGACGTGGATCCTCACGCCGCGCTTCGCGGGAACGTTCTTGTTGTAAATCAATGGAAGTTCGCGCTTGAATTTAGGCGATACCGAATTCTCGATGTTGTAGACTCCCTCGGGAATGACCTTGTCGGCATTCTCGAGCGTGTACGCGATGAACGTGTCGTTGAGGAAAAGGCACCCCTGGACGGCCTTTCCGGATACGGATTCCCGAATCAATACTAGCATGCCACAATCTCCAATTTTGCGAAAACGGATGCGCCGAACTCGTCGTCCCCCCAGTGCGACGATCCGCCACCGAACAGGCCCAGCATGAAATCTGCCGTGGACGCGTGGAGTCTGTTGATGCCGGACTCGCGCAGGATGCCACGGAAAATATCGTCGCACTCGGACCGCTTGAACATCCCGTAGTTACCCTTGGTCGCGTACAGCCAATCGTGCACGGCGCCTGCGGTATTGTAGAGCTGGTCATCGTCCTTCCAATTCGGGAGGAACCAGCGCAACTTCGGAGGAACGGAGAGCCCGTTGCATGTGAACGACTGCCTGAACGTGACGGCCACGAACATGTCCCTTCCGTCCTTCTTGAGGTGCATCGTGAGCATGTACTGCTCGGATGCGAGAATCTTCTTGTCGCCCTTCCGCGTATGCCACGACGGGGTTGGCGAAATCTTGGCGGTTATTACCTTGACGGACATGGCTACCTACCTTTTCCTTTCCAATCCTTCTCGTCGAAGATGGCCCTGCCGCCGACAAGCAGCAACGCCATGAAAACGCACGTCGCGAAGAACCCCGCCATGCTACAGCGGCTCCGACTCGGGGATGTGGGACTTGGACTTGATGGATAAAAGCGTGTCGAACTTCGTGATGATTGTGGTGAGCTTGTCGCTCATTGTCTTCATATCGGTGTCAAAGCGGTCAAAGCGTACAGACCCTTCTTCCAGCCTTTTCTCGAACCGAGAAACAATATCGAGCAACTGCTTCTCGTAGCGCTCGGCATCCTCCTTGCGCTGATCCTCAAGCATTTTAACTTTCTGTTCAAGCAGTGCGATTTTGGTGTCGCGCTCGTTCTTGGTCTTCTCTCGGTCGGCCTTGATGTCCTTGACCTCGGTATGGCTCTTTAACCATGCCGCCGCCGCAAGCACCAACGAAATCACACCCGCGACAAACTTGCTCTGCAAATCATCCATAACTCAATCCTCCCTTACCGCACGAGACTTAGTCCAAAGGAGCCCAGACGGCGTTGTCGTTTGTGTCAAGCCCTCGGTAGAAGAACTGCTTGGAGTGTCCTACGGGGATTTCGGCGACAGGCGTGGAGTACGACACGTCGGACTGCCTGTACGCAAGGATGGATTCGCTAGATGTGTCACCGCCGATATAACGGCCAGTATTCGTCACGATAACGACGGCTCCTATCTCGTGGTTCTTGGAGTCAAGGACGAATTTGTCGTAGCCGCCACCACCGCCACCTGTCACGCAGGACGTGACATACTCGGTAGGCGTACCGCCGGCATGAGTCTCGCAGTTCGTCATGGAGCGGTATTCTTGCTGCGACGCTTCGTCATCGGCCTGCTGAAGCTTGTCAAACGCCAAGGCGAGCGACTTGAACCTAGCCTCTCCCGTTCGCTTGAGGTAGTAGGCCGCGGTCTGCGCCTGGTCACTGAGGAATATCTCAATACCCTCGTAGCGGATCCTCATGTTGGAACCTAGCGCTCCGAGGAAATTCAGAACATGCTGCGCAAGGTTCAGGCTGTTCTTGATGGCATCCTCGTCAACGGCATCGTCGTTTATGTCGGCGGAAAGCTTCGTACCGCCGACAGTTTGCGTGCTGTGGAAAGTGATGTCGCCGAACGAATGTCCCGTGGTCGGGTCAACGTTGAGCGTTCCCGTCAATGCAGGCAGGCCTATTTCTCTGATTTGGAACGCCCTCGCCCTGTCGCTTCCCGTGCCGCGTTCGGCGTAAATGAGGTCGGTATTGGACGGGGTGTCCGTCGGGTCCATGCCCTCGCGGATCTCGTTGAGTGTCGTTACGTGCTGTGCCATGATTCATTCTCCTTGTAAAAATTGTCAGTTATGTCGGCGGGAAGTTATAGCACCAAAACTCCATTCCCATCGCTGTCACTTGGAACCATCCGGTATTTTCCGTCACATTTATCTTGAGTTGGGGAAACTCTATGTATTCAAGGTTCGAAATCCAATTGGGGTAATTAGGTACGGATGGGTTATCTTGCTTGAGTAGATAACCACTTGAACTTTCTTTTTTCGACTTGATAAGCCACGTCTCATAGCTGGCGCCATCAATCACCTTCTGTGCGGTCACGCTTTGCCTGCAAATGTTATCGCCCGACTTGACGATATTGTCGCTAGGGTCTTTATACTTGCTGTAGACGTTCCAACGGAAAGGGCTACTCCCAAGTGACAGGTCCATGTTGTACACGTTGAGCAAGATGTATGCGAATGCGCGGAATTCGTACAGGTCGTTGTCGTAGAAGGACCCGTCGGTCTGCAGACGCCACTTCTCGTTGTAGGGCCACGATACTTCGGGCGTCTGCGTGTATTGTACAAGACGAACAGCGGAGCTCATGCCCAATGTCTTGATGGTGAAGGTATCGTTGGAATAGGACGCACTCTCCGCACGGACGTTTCCTGTCCCGTTGATGTGTCCGGCGCTAGGCATGTACGAAATGGACGGGATGTAGAGTAGCGTTCCGATGTTACCGACAATTTCTTCGGCCATTCCGCCTGGATGTCGGTCCATCCCCCAATTGAAGGCATTCGGCCAAATCTCCTTGACATTGATGGTGTTGACCGAGCCATACATATCGTTTGCGTAATGGACGTAGTATTTGAAGCCACCCGACGGGGCGGCCCTCAAGAGACGAGGGACGGACAGGATGTCCCTGTTGTCCTTCATCATCGGGACCATCTTTACACCGTTGTACTCTATCGTCATGCTCCGGCCCCTAGAAGATGTAAATAGTGTCCGCGGCTGGCGTGCTTCCCGGATTTTGGATGGCGAGATTGTAGCCATTCCATTTCAGCGAATTCCCCACGGTGACGTTGCCGGAGTCCACGTCCTTGTAGAAAGCCACCCCGTCATAGCGGTAAGATGTCACGAGGTTCTTGGTCGTGCCGACTGTAGCCCCTGCGGCATAGGTGGAGGTACCCGACGGCGTTGTAGCCGGGACCGAGCTGTTGTCGTAGCCAACCTTGACGATGTGGCCGGACGTGCCAGCGACGTCGCCACGCCCGGCATCCTTCAAGGCTACCGCCACGTCCACTCCACTTGCAGCGCCGAAACTGCCGTCGTTCTTGACATACACGGGCGTGTTCGCATCGCCTACAGCCGTACCGATTTGCGCTCTCGGATACACGTACGGCTTAACCATCGTCATCGTGTTAGAATTGAAATCGTTCGTATCCCATTTGAATGACCAATTGAATTTCCTCGCACCGTTCAGCGGTAATACCTTGACTTCCGTATAGTTGAACGTCATTAACGTGGTAGATGTCGGACCGCCACTCACAAATCCAAGGAGCATTTGCTTAGTCGTCGCTGATACTTGTTGCATGATAAGTACAGGACATACGCTGTTGAGGTTCCAGTTGTTGGAGGACAAGACCTGCAGACGGTAATACGACCTTGCATCACCTTGCGCAGAGGCGTTGAACAGCATCGTAATGGAGCCACCGGACACGCCTGCGGAATACAGACGAGCCTCAATTATTGCGGTAGCGCTAACGTGGGTATAGTCTGCCTCCCTGTCAAGTGAATAGCCGAACATGAACCTTTTCATTCCGCGCAAAGTTTCCGTAGCACCGAAGTTCTTTGCGAAAAGACCGTTCACGGCACCAGTCAGCGAGGAGTACCCGTTCTCGTCCGTTCGGACTACCCAGCCCTTCGTATCATTGTCGACGTCGTTGTTAGTATTAGCATACGCTTTCTCGGAATAAACACCGTGGTTTTGACCGCCGTCGCCAACTCCGAACCATCCTGTCGTACCTGTATCAGTGCGCGACGTGACAAACTTCGTGTCGCCTTGGTTCGCACCCTTGGAAATGGTGAGGTTGCCGGACATGGTGTCGCCCGACTTGTTGACCTTACCGCTGATGTCTGGTATCTGCGACGTGAGAGCGGCTTCAAGCGTAGTTCCTACGGCAGGTGCACTTCCACGAGTCCAAGTCAGTGCACGCACCTTCAGAAGGTCCGACTCGTTCGCAAAGGTCTTAAACCGAAGATTGCTGTTGTAAGCACCAACGCAATGGTAAATAACGCTGTCCTTGTTGATGATTACCCACTTTCCGGCATTGTACGCGGCAAGTGCGTTGTCGAAGTCGGTGGTGGATGTGCTACCCGTCCCGCAGTCGTAGACGAGCTGGGTGCCCGAGGGAATCGTAGGAAGAGTCAGCTTGACATCGGCTCCGTTCTGCGTACCGATTTTTGTGGCGGATCCGGAGACGAGCGTCGTGTTCCCCGATGACTTGAAGTAAGTGGCGCTGATGGCGTTGCCGTCCGAGTCTTGGGTCGCCTTCGTAGCCGTCGCGGCGTTGCCCGTGTAGCCCGTGGTGGAGAGCCCGAGAACAGACGAAATCTTGTCCTTGATGTAGTTCCATACGGTCAAGAATGTCACTTGGCCGAACGATGCACTACCACCCGTATCCCGACGAATCAGCTTAACTCCATCAGTGGGGTTTGCCGACCATTCTGGCAAGGCAGAAAGCATGTTGTTTGCCGCGGCATTCGGAGTATGCTCTTGTAAAGCGGAAGTTCCGTTGCCGACGAGGTAGTTGCCAGCAGTGACGGAGGTCTTCCCTGTGCCGCCGTTGGCCACTCCGAGCGTTCCGGTGGTCTTGATGTTGGTTACATCTGCGGAACCATTGAAGGACGTGTCAGTGCTTGTATTGGAGAGCGAAACGGCCAGCTTGCGGGCAGTGGAAAGTTTATCGGATACTGCGGAGTGCGTTGTGTATGTCGCAGTCTTTTGCACAACGTATCCGCTAGGTATATAAGTCAGCCCAGTTGGTGCAAGATTCTGTACGTAAGTCAACAGAAGTGGCCTTGCACTGTATGCTGTACTTGCCGTTACTCTTGTATAGAATCTTCCGAAATATTCTATAGTTCCTGCAGGCCATCCAGCAACATATCGCATGGCAAGGAAGTATTTAGGAGATGTCGTTGTTGGCCCTACTGACAAATAATACGAGCTATTTGTGTGGACGATAAGCTTTGTCGCTCCTGCAGGAACGTCAATGTAGCCATCGAAATTTGTACCGGACGCATTTCCTAAAACATTGAAAGACTCGTCAACAAAGATATACGCTTTTATATCCGAAAGTCCGTAGCCACTTGGATTATAAAAGCCTCCATTAAAAAAGAAACTCGAATGCCCGTCACAACTAATTATTGCGAATTTCGACCTTGTTCTTGTTGAGTCGAGAGTGGCTACGTTGTTTGTTATTACGTAGGCTCCTGCGGTATACGTAGGTTCGAGTCTATCAAAATCTTCTTTGACAAGAACAGGATATGCGTTGTCATCATCGCTTTGTAGAATAATATTTGAGCTGGCAGTATTGTAGCCAATCATCGCACATACACGAGCATACTTACACCCTGCATTTCCACCATCTCTGATTAGAGATACATCCCCGAAAAAAACGCTTCGTTCATTCTGATTTACTATAGTCCCATCAAAAAATTCTGTAACATCGTAGAGCTTTACAAGCCCACTGAACTCGGCGGTAGGCGCCGAAATACACTGATAGTAGGCGTTTGAATTTTGTAGGTAGGATGGGCCTTTATTCTTGAACCAATTTTTATCATCAAGTGCGGATTTTACTCCTCCGCTCGTCACGGCATTTGTGCTGTTGGCCGTTGGCGTGGTGTCCATCGTCGTAGCGGTTGCAGAAATTTTCCCGTCCGTTTCCGAAATCGCGGAGATGTACTTGCCATTCCCTCCTACCGACGAAACATCCAAACCACCTATTGCGTTGGTCACGGTACTTACGGTTGCCGCCTTGTTGGTCGAGGCGTTGTAAGTTCCATCAAACGCAAGCGTAGCCTGCTTACCATCCAAACTATCCTTGACCAGCTTTTCGCTCGGGTACTTGGTGTCGGAGGGAGTGCTACCCCATGCAGTCACCCTGTCGGCTACGGGCTGTTTCGTGGAATCGCGGAGGTTGAACACCTCCCCGTCATCGTCCACAATCTTGTTCAGTTCATGCTCTGCCATTAGGTCGTTGTCCCGAATTTCTTGGTGAACACAAGCGCGTTGTCGCTTGCGCGGTAGTTGATGTCAAACTTGCGCTCGGCCTTGTCCGTGCCGAGGAACTGATATTGCGTGCCGTCGTAGATGAAGTAGGCGATGTCTCCGGCAAGCACCCTCTTTGCGGTGGTTGCCGTCACTGCCGCGCCATCAATGAAGATGCTCCTTGCGCCCTTGCTGTTGATGTTCATCGTCGCGGACGCGCACAGGCCATACGTGAACTTGACGGCCACGATGCCTCCCGTCACGAGGGTGTAGCCCGAGAGCGTGACCGCCTTTGCGGCTGTCGCTTCTGCGGTAGCGCAAGTGCCGTAGCCCTGCCCGAGCGATGCGTTGGTGTAGGTGTGGTCATCGTTCAGCCAGCCCACCATCTGCCACGCGGAGCCATCGTAGACGAGGTGTACGACCGATCCGGCTTTCCACGAGTTCGCTTCTGTGGTGCCGGGAGTCGTTGTCCCGTAGCGGTAGATGCTCTTGGCCGTGGAGCTGTTGACTGAAAGCGTGGGGCTGGATGCGGAGTTGCTGTTCGCGAACTTGACGAACACGGACGCGCCCTTCGCGAGAGTGAACGACATGGAATCGTCCAGCGTCACCGTCTTCGCGGCTGTCGCCGCCGCTGTCGAGCATGATCCGAAATGGTGGATGTTTGCGGAGCCGTCAAACGACACGCCGTCAACGTTCCTAGCCGTCGTGAGCTTGGTCGCCTCAAGTACGGACAGGTTGCTTTCGTTCTTGCCGCTGTCCGTGAGGTTCCCGTTGGCATCCAACGCGGCGAAGTTCCCTTCCGTGGCCCCGCTCACCTTGTCGGCCTTGCCGTCAAGTGAATCCTTGACCAGCTTTTCGCTCGGATAGTGGGTGTCGTCCGGAGTCGCCTGGAACGACGAGACCTTGTTGTTCTTGTTCTCGGTGTTGTCGGTGGTGATGCTCACGCCGGAAATCTTGCCGTCGGCTTCCGTCACCTTGACCTGCACGTTGGTGCCGTCGGTGGAGGTCTTTTCCGCGTCCAGCGCATTGATGGCATCGCGCACGGCCTTTTCGGATGCCGCCTTGTTGTTCTCGGACGATACCGTGGCCCCGATGCTACCCGCCAGCTGGACTACGCCCTGCTGTGACGTGGTAGCGGACTGGATGGTTTTCTTCGTCGCGGTGATGTCGCCGTTGGAATCCTGCGAGATTGTGGCGATGGCCGTGAGTGTCGTACCGCTTGCGGTCGGGTCGGTCTTTGCCGTCTGCTTGAGCTTGTAGTTGCCTTCGGAGGTCTGCCAAACCGCAGTCACGGGGTTCGTGCTCGTGTCCTTCCACAGGACGAGTTCTTGGTCTGCGACCACAGCGAGGGACTGACCGTTGAACGTGATTGTCCCGGCGTCCGCAGTGATTACTCGGTCGCCGTTGTTGAGGTTCGCCACCGTCCAGCTGTTGATGGTCGCGACAGTCTGCACTCCGCGATACTTGCCCTCGCCAGCGGCTATGGCGTCAACGTAGTCCTTGACCTGCGCGTGGGTGGCGAGCACCCCGTCGTTGTCCTGCACGGCACCGCCCTTGGCGGCATCGGCAATCTTGTCCAGCGTCACGGCCTTGTCGTTGATTTTGTCCGTCGTGACGGCAGAATCGTCAATCTTGGAGGTCGTGACCTTCTTGGCCCCGATGGTCGTGGAGATTGAAGGGTCGGACGTGAAGTCGGTGGTAGCGGATCCGCTCACGTCGCCCGTGAGCGAAATCTGCACTTGGTCTTCAAGGCCCTTAGCCTTGATAAGGTACTCGTCGCCGTTGTCGTCTACAATCTTGGAAAGGTTGCGCTGTGCCATGGTTGATTATCCCTCCGTGTCGCTTTCGGCGGTAGGCCCGCGACGGTAGAATTTCAAGGTGTTGGTCCCGCTGGGCTTCATCTGTATGCCCACCTCGGATTCGTCAATTTTTGTGGTGCCGCCCACATCGGAATCGCGCACCATGTAGGCGTTGTCGTATTCCGCGTTCGGGAGGTCCTTGATGCGTACCGCATCAACGGGTACTCCCTGCCATTCGGTCTCGATGGTCGGGATGTTCGGGACTTCCGAGCCCTGCAACTTGACGCGCACGGGTACACTCTGCGGAGTGACGATGATGTTGCCGAGGTTGTCGGCAAGCAGGACTTCCCTCTCCACGTTGCTGTCGTTGGCAACTACCAGCAGAATCTTGCGGTCTTCCTCGTTCTCGGCATACGTCCCGAGAAGGATTCCGTCTCCCGTGTCAATCGCGGCACCGGGCAGTCCCAGCACTCCGGCAGGGGCGAGCTTTTTCACTTGGGCGCGTGTGAGCTGGTTTCCCCCGTCCGTCCACGTCCATGCTCCGTCCACCCAGCGGTAGCATGGGCCGTCGTAGACGAAAAACGTGGCGGGAGCCTCGTCCATATACTGCGGCTGCGAGTCACCGGACAAAAGCGCTGCGGGGTAGATTACGCCATCCGGCGTTCCCGCGCCCTGCATTCCCGTAGCGGCCACGAACCGGGTAAAAAAGCTGCTGTCCGTCTCGTCCGGGTTCCTTTTCAGGTTGACGAGTCCCGCAAGCCAATCGAGCTTGTAGCCCGTCGGCTGCTCCGTACGGAAATCGAGCACCTTGGAAAGCTCGTCCACGGCGTCCTCGCTCTTCTGCAGCTGGTCCACAACCGCCTTTAGGATGGCCTGCCATTTTTCGGAATCCTTGTATTGCTCAAGGATGGACGGCTCGACGGTCGTCCCGAAATGGTCGGCTATGTGTTGAAGCTCGGTGGACATGCTACGAATTGACCTCTACGCCGATGGCGGAAATCGTCGCGATTTCCTGGGAGCTGATTTCAATCTTGTCGGAGGACCATACGCCGCCAACCTTGCGGAGCGTGATTTCGGCGCTCTCGATGCCGGGAACCGTGAGGATCGGGGTGTAGAGCCTTTCGGGAATCACGTCCTTGCCGGGAATGTACTCGGCCTTTGCCCAGCCGCCCGTACCCGTGGCCCATCCGGCGATGGCGTCCTTGACGGCCTGGATTCCTCCCGGTTCGGGGAAGGTTTCCTCCTTGTAGAGGTTCAAGGCCACGGAGATTTCGATTTGGACCTGTGTCGGCATGGAAATTTTCACTTCATGGGAAAGCCCCGCACGGTCCTTCGCGTTTCCGGACATGTTGCCGTCCGACCTTATCCCTGCAGGCTTGCAATTCCAAATCAGCTGCGCGACGTAATCGTCCGCGTCAGGGATTTCGCCAGCCTCTACCTTCGCCTCGATGGCCTCGTAGACCGCGTTCGGGACGACGAGCCAGAACGAGTGTCCCGGAATGCCGTCGTCGTTCGTTGTCGGCTCGTCGTTGACCTTCAACGCGATACTCGTGCCGAGGAAGTCCTGCAGGTAGGTAAGCATCCCGTCGTAGGTGGCGTATCCGGTGGTGGTCGCGGCGTCCATGCGGGAGCGCAGTTCGGCGTCGGTCTCGCCCTCGTTGCGCTCGATGCCGAGCAGCATTGCGAGGTAGTCGAGGAAAACGCCGCTGGCCTGGTCGCGGTTCATCATCGTGGTAACGACCTGGATGGCCTCCATGACGGAATTGACCGTCTTGGCTTCAAGGTCGATGTGGTGTCCGTCGGGGCTCGTCGGGGAATCGTCGAGCTCGGAACCGAACGTAGACTCCCACGCGGTTTTCAGTTCCCTGCGGACGTCCTGGAAACCCTTAAAGCGGATGCCGTTAGCTGTAAATTCGAAAAATTGGGACATATCCTAGAACTCTCCCTTGATGGACTCCCCGTTCGCGAGCGTCACCCTGTAACGCCCGGAGAGGTTGCGCCCGTCGATTTCCACCATCATGTCGTCCACGGACGCCACGCCGTCGATTTCGCGAATCTTGTCCTTGGCCTCCTCGCCGATTTCGTCGGCGAAAAGGACCGAGTTTCCGAGGACCTTGTCGAACCAGGGAACCCCCGCATTGTAGTCGGTGAAGCATTCGCCCTGGGACGTCCGGAGGACCGTACCGACGAGCCTCTTGGTGCGTTCGCGCATCGACGTGGCGCGGGCCACATGCCCGTTCTCGTCGAGGAAGATGTCGTTGTTTGTATCGAGCAGCCGTCCGTTCATATACGGACTTAATTTAGGCTGCACCGCCCACCGGAAGTGGAAATCGTGAAATTCTTATAAATAAAGGCTTTCTATCCGCGTTTCCGAATCTCGAAATCCACGGAATTGACCAGCGTTCCGGTATTTATCAGCGGGCGCTCACCGCCTTTCGGCTCCGCGTGGAACGGCTTCCCGTTGACCGGATTAGTCATCCAGCCGCCCGTCTTCGTGAACGGGGCGTTCGGGGCGTACTCGTTGGAATCCTTGATAGCTCTCTGCAGCTGGCCCTTCGCAACCACGCCGAGAAAATCCATGTTCACGTCCTCTTTCTCGCCCTGCCGGAGCACTTGGTCTGCGACGGCTCTATTCAATGGCTTCCAATGCTTCTCGTTGAGCACCTGGACAAAGTTTCTCGCCGGAATCCTTCCGTATTCCCTGCCGTCCCGTGTCGTTCCGCCTTCCCTGCCATAACATAGCGTCTTTGCAATCGTCGCGAGGCTTGCCGTCAAACGTCCAGGCCCGATAAAGTTCTCGTCGAAATTCGAAACAAACTCCGGTTTCCGTTTACGGCGCCCGTTTTTCCCTACGTTCATTGCGTTTATGGCAAGGGCCTTGCCCTTTGCCATCGCCCGAGGCTGTTCCTTTGCATCGTTGGCCCAGCCGACAACGACCTCGGTTGAGGAGAGCTGTCTTGCGCGGCGCTCCATGGCCTTTAAACTCTTTGCGAACTTGCTGATTGCGGACATATCGACATAAAAAGTAGGCCATTTAGGCGACAAATTGCCCAAATCGTGAAATTCTTTGGAATTCGCGGTTGCTTTTCGCCCATTTTGGGGTTATATTTATACGGAAGGGGGTATCCAAGATGCCGAACGAAGAATACTGCAAGATGTTACAGCTTGTGGATTCCTGGTCGAAGCACGACAAGGAATACTTGTGGGAATCGTCGCTGAAGGACGATGCCCCCCTCTACGTGCATACCGCCCTGATGGAAATCAAGCGTTTCCGCAACGAGGCGCGTGCCGAAGGGCGAGTCATCTAGGCGCCGACATTGGCCCCGAAATCGGTATTGTACCGTTCCCTTACCAGTTTGTAGATTTCCTTAGACAGCGGATTAGCCTTGTCTCGATTCTCGACCACATCACCGAAGGACTCGGCTATCGTCTCCATGTAGTCGTAGCTCATGTCGGCGTATCCGCTAATAGCCTTTCGCATCTTCAGAAGCTCGGAATAGTCCGTCACATCGTGTCCGGCCACCTTGTTAGCCGCATTCTTCGTGATTTCCCTTGCTATGGCTTCTACATTTGAACCGCCGTACCCTAGACGGCCCTTTTCCTTCTTTGCAAGCCAGAAATTCACGATATGCCCCATCTCGTGCGCTCCGGATTGACGAGTTCCAAAACGTGCAGGATGGAAGTCGTCCTGTTTGAGCTCCTTTGCCTTGGAGTCATCGCGAAGATACATGTTGTTCATCTCGATATAGAACGGGTTGTCGCCCTTCCAGCATGCAGCCATGATGAATCTACCGTCAGACTTCTTGACTATTTCGCCTATCTTGGCTTCGGGGAATGCGCCCATGACCACATCCACGCCCTGGAAGGCCTTCTTCAACTTTTCGACGTTGCACGTACTGAAAGACGATGAAATCTTGACGCCGTGCTTCTTGGCCATGTAGTTCATGATTTCCTTCGAGGTCTTGAGAGAATCGAATTTTGTGTCGAACTTGAACTCGGCATACTTGCCGGACGCGGTCGTTTCTTGCTCCGGAATCGCGGGCTTCTCTTCGGTGAGCTCCTGCGTGACTCCCTGCTGCGGCCCCTTCGGCCTCTCCGCCTCGTAATCGTCCTCGTACTCCGGCACGTACGGAAGAGCCGTACAGCGGCAGCGGAAATCGGTTCCGGGGGCGCCCTTGTAGGCGTTTCCTGGACGTGGTTTCCTCACCAGCTTGCGCTTGCCCGTGTTCGGGTCGGTCTCCCACACGTAGTAGTGGTCGTCGTCGCCCCACTTGCAAATCTTTCCGTCCATGACGGCGTGGCTCTCGCGTGTGCGACCGTCCATGGCCGCGCTCCACTCGTAGTATTGTATCCCGGCGGATTCGCTCTGGTTACGTGCGATGGCCGTGTTCAGCTTGCCGACTTCCGTTGTCGCGATCAGCTCGGCCTTGCTCCTGGAAAATTCCTTGCAAGTGTTCTGTATGTCTTTCGTAAGGTCTCGGATGTTGCGGCCACCGAGGACCCCGTCAGAAACCACCCCGGCAACCTTCTTGCGCATCTCCTCGTTCGTGGACTTGCAGAGGTTCACGAAATTTTCGCTCCAAGTGTTCAGTATGACTTCGCGCTGTTCGCTTCCGCCGGGGAAATAGCGCTCACCAACCGCCAATTCGGAGAAGTTGGCGAAAGCCTTCATGTTGAACAGGGACACTTCCTCGGCAACCCTCTGCACCTTCTCGTCGAATCCCTGCGGGACTGCACCCGGAACGTTGTAGACGCCCTGGACACCGCTTACCATGGCGGCGTTCTGCAACTTGTAGGCGTATTCACCAAGCTCTTCGCGTAAGAGCTCCTGCGTCTGCAGCTCTACATGTGAAGGATAGAATTTTTGCGGGGAAACCTTCGGACGGTTCCCCTTCTTCTTCAAGTGTAGTTTCTTGAGGGTGTCAACGAATTCGGGAAAATCGGGCATAATTCTTCGGATTGAAAATAAAAACGCCTCCCCGAAGAGAGGCGAATGTTGGAAATTCTTGTAAATCGGATAGTTCTGGATTACCTAACAGTCAATGATCCCTTCAATCTGCGGGACGCCAAGTCATCCAGTTTACGGGCCGACTTGTCAATTTCGGTCAAAAGGTCCAATCCAATACGGTCATTTCCTATCCATGCACCTTGTGCGTTCTTTACAGACGACAAAATAGTCGTCATTGCAGATTTTACCTTCTTCCAGTCAACATTATAGGCATTTTCCTTTTTACGATTTTCAATCCTTTGTACGGCCTTATCGACAGGAGGAACCTTTTGCTTACTGGAATAAGAAAAAGCCTTATTCAATCCTTTTATGTCCTTGCCGGAAAACGGACCAAAAGCCCCCATTTGTTCAAGGGACTTGTCCATCGCGTATTTTTCCTGTATTTTCTTCAAATCCGCCATAGTTTCTCCTACTTCGCCTTTATTCCCATAGTGGAAAGTTTGTTACGCACTGCGTTCATGAGCGCTTCCCGGTCACTTGCGCTGTATCCGTATGCGCTGGAGCCGAACGGTTTCTTGTCCCAATTACCGCTATTGTAGACCATGAAGCGCTCGGATACCTTCTTGTTCCCCTTCGTAAAGGAAACGCTTCCGCTGATTCCGTCCGGCTCTTTTTTAGTCGTTACGGAAAGAACCTTCAAGGGCGCCTTCGGGTCGATTTCCTTCTTGCTGATTCCGAGGTCGTATGCGTCGATGCAATACTTCGCTTTTAATTCATTCAGGTTCATAATTACCTCTTTTCAACCATCCAACCGTTCTTCCGTGCGAAGGATTCCGCTTCGGATGCGGTCTTGAACGGAGTCTTGGAAAGTTTCTGCCCGGACGTGTTGAAAACGGCGAAGAATTTTCCGTCCTTGCCGACGTAAACTTTGGAAGGCTTGCCGTATTGCGGGAGCGTCATAGCGCGACCTTTGCGGGTTGTTGCAAGTCGCTTCTCAACGTTAGTCTGGAACTTGAAATTGGGGTTCACGACTCCGGCGCCTACGGCGTCGGATTGGTACTTATTGCGGATTCCGTCCACAGCGTCGCTTGCAAAATCGTCGGCGGAGTCCTTCTTCAACAGCATATTTTCGAACTCAGGATAGCTCCTTAATCCTTCACTAGCTAGTTTTCCGGCCATAACGTTTATTCTTTGCAAGCCTACCAATTGCGTACCGCCGGATCTCGGAGTCATCGCGACAACATTTGGATTGAAATATTCGATTTTAAGCACGTCCTTGCCTTTGAGCTTCTTATTAGGACCATTGCCATTAAACCTTATCATTATGGTATTGCCCTTCTTCACTTTTTGCCAAGCCGCTGCTGGAGAAAGCCATTCCTTGAAGACCTTCTCCATAGTCAGGCGTTCAGTGCCTTTTTCATTACCACTGATTTTAATTCCCATTGCAGCGTCCATCGCGTACTTTTGGCGGATCTCGTCCACGGAGTCAATGTTCTTTTGGGCAAGTTCCCTAGTACCGTTGTAAGAAGGAACCTTGTTGTAGTACGTTTCGTAAGAGCGACCGTTCTGGTCTACAATCTGGCACTTGTACCAGTTCTTCTTGAACTTTTTGGACTCCTGCTCGGCAAGCCGGGTCGCGATGGACGTGGAAATCGTGTCGGGGGCCTTGATTTTGGAAATCAGTTTCCCGTTCCTGGTGAACACCTGGAAAAAGAACTTCTTGTCGTCCTGGGCGTCCGTGGAAACATCGGAGTCCTTGAACTTTGCTCCGTGCAAAGGTGCGCTGAAGTTACGCAAGAGCTTCAACGGTCCCGCATTGACGGAATGGTACAGCTTAACGTCCTTATAACCGTGGGATACAAGGTCGAATGCGGTATTCTGGGCATCGGTATAGCCACCGATAACTCTTTCGTACTTGCTGCCGTTAGGAGCCACAGCCTTCACGATGTGGGCCTGCGCCTGCGAAGGCTTGTTCTTGCGAACCCATTCCTTCCATTGCGCGAAGGTTCTTCCCTCATCACATTGATACTTGTTTCGGATGTCTTCGAGGTTCATTTTTTACCCGTTTTGAATGTTTTTTCGGCAATAATCTAATCCAGGACAATCCACAAACGGGCTATCCGTAAAATTCTTACAAATAGGCTATTACGATAGCCCGCCCGTGTGCGCCGTATCGCCGCCCTTGAGCGAAATAGCGCTCAAGTTCATCTGCGCCGATGCGGTCCCCTGCACCTTGATTTCCTCCGGCAACGCCGTCACGGTCACCTCGGCCCCGCGAACGTAGGTGTCGATGGCGTCCGCCAGTTCGTCAGCTGCGGTTTCCGCCGCAGTTTCCGGGTCTCTTTGAGCCGAGAATATCGCTTTTAAGGCCGTTTTAAGGCCGCTTTTGTCAAGAGCCATGGGTTTACCCTCCTGCAATCGGTGTAGGCGTGCTTGCTGCGCCAGGAGCGGCTGTCGGGTGCATGTGGAGCTGCAGGCTGGTTCCGCCCGTGTCGATGACCTGCCCTCCGGTCTCCGTTACTCCGGCCTGGACGTCGTCCGTGGCCTGCACCTTGCCCCTTACGAGCAAATCCGCCGCGCTCACTACCCTTTTCCCGGTGGCGGGGACCATTTCGATGTCGCCGTCCTCGGTCACGCGGATTTTCGCTGCCCCCTCTGCCTTCTTGCTGGCGATGAACGGCACCGCCACGAAGTCGGAGAGGGTAAGCCCGCTGCTACTCTCCGGAACTACATCGTCGGAGTAGTCCTTCTTCCAAAGTTCGGAATCGCGGGAAAATGCCACGAGCAACACCTGGTCGCCTTCCTTGGACGGGAAGGTAATCTCGGCGTTCGCCCCGCCTAGTTTCATGAGCGGGATTTTCGGTATTTCCAAGTTTTGAATGTCGATGACGCCGTTCGGGGCCACCTTTCGGATGCAGGTCTTGCAGTCCACCACGCCGTCGCCGACCTTGGTAATCACGCCAGGAATGGCCGTCTCTATGTTTTCAAGTTCCATTCGCTACCCCTTCGTGAGCTTCTCGCCGATGGTGTACTCCCATGCACGGCCCGTCACGTTGTACGGAGTCCCTGCGAAATTGCCGCCCTGGTATTTCAGCTCCTTGATGTAGAACGTTCCGACCACCGAAATGTGGTCGTCCTTGCGCTTGCGGGCGTCGATGTGGACCGGGGTGAGCACATGCAGGCCCGGATGCAGGATGCACTCGAAGTCCACCTCGTTCTTCGGCTGTATTGCGGGCTTTTTCGTCAATTTTTCGTATTGCTCTTTTTGGTCGGGGTCCTTCAAGTCAAAATCAGAAAGGTCCTTTAAACCCAAATAGTATTCGCGGTTGTCGTTAAAGGCGTCCTCCGTGCTCTGGTACGTCTCGTCGCGGACGGCGGTGGCCTTGATAAGACCGCAGCCGTAGTTCAGCTCCACGGTCGTGAAGTCGATGGAGTTGTTCTCGTAGTAAATCATCTCGTTGTTCGAGATGATCATGTGGCCGCCGAGCGCATGGAGTTTGCGGGTTGTAAACTCTTTCATTGCGGCACGGATGTTGCCGTTGATGAGGTACGCGGCGTCCAGCTTGTGCTTTTTCAGTTTTTCGGCCCCCGTGAGCGCCACGCCGACGTAGTCCGCGATAGCCTTCATCACGTCGTAGTAGGTCTTGCCTTCCTCGATGACGGCGGTAACGTAGGTGCGCTGCAGCGGGTACTGCGCCCCGCGCTGCGACTTGCAGACGAGCACGAGCTTGGTCGTTTCGGCGCCGTCGTCCTCGGGGTACGCCATCGCGATTTGGCCCACGAAGATGGTGGCCATGTCCTCGTCGGTGTACCCGGCGCGGAAAATAACCGAGCATCCAGCCGTCATTATTTCTTGGATGGTGTCGTCGTTCGGGTTGTAGATAGTGAAGGTGGCGGAGTCCTTGTAATACTCCGTCGAGCAAGTAATTTCGAATTCGTAGTCCAGGTCGTCGACGAGGTATCCTTCCTGCTTGGCCTTGGCGTCGGTACCGACGTAGGCCTTCGCGGCGTCCTTGAAAACGCCGATGAACAGCTCCGTCTTGCGCTCAAACGCCATCAAACGCCTCCCACTCGTCATGGGTGCCGAAAACCAGGCGCCAGTCGGTGCCGAGGTTGTCGTAGGTCACGGGATCCTGGCAGAGCTTGTTGAATTTCAGCACCCGGAAATCCCCCGCGAGGCCCGTCTTGTTGGACCCGCCCAAAAGGGGAGAATTCTCGACGAGGCGGACGGAGTCGTTCTCGCCCGTGGACGTCTTGAAATCGCAAAACCATGAATTTACGCGGCTGTTCCAGGTCATGCGGAACTCGCAGACGAGTTCGCCGAGGTTGACGGAGAAGTTCTGCCGCGACGAAATGGACGGAGAAAACGGGATAATCTTCATTTAGATGACCTCCGGATTGATTGCCATCTTCATCTGGTCCGCCTCGATTTCCTCGGCGGTGCGCTTGCCCGCGTTCTTCTCGGCGGCAATCAGCTTGTCGTTAGCCGTCACGAGCGATTCCGGCTGGAAGTTGTACGTGCCTGTCGTTGCCTTGAGCGAGACGGTCTTCAGTTCCCGGAGCGTCATCGTGAAGCGGATGCTGGACCCGCTTTTGGAGTCCCGGTCGTAGTCGATGGCCGTTATTACCATTTGAGGGTAAATTTCGAGGGAGCAGACGAGGCGCACGGGTTTCCGGAGGTCCGCGAGGTGCTTCAAGGCGTCGAACTTCGCGAGGGCCGTATTCGTCACGGTCGGCTTGACCTCGGTCGTTGCGTACTCGTCCTTGAAGGTCACCTTGTTTACTTCCTCCAATTTGCGCATCGGGTGGTTCGTGAACATTCCCTCGATGGTAACCTCGCGCAATTCCCTGTGGACGTGGTCGCTGATTGTGGCGCCGTCCTGCAGCGGGTGTTCCGAAACACGGAACTTGAGGGAGTGCTTTTCGGAAATAAACAGGTTGAACGGCATGGCCTCGAGTTTCGTCTTGCCGCTTGTGAGCATGTCGCTGACGTTTTTCGACGTCTTGTCGTAGAAGATGCCCATCCCTTCCTCGCGCCAAAAGAGCGAAGCCGGGACGGACTGCGCCTTCTTGGGGCGCGCATCCTGGAAATATTCTACCGCCTTTTCAATGTACCCAATCATGCCTTACATTGCCCCCACTGCGATTGTGTTCTTGTCCTTGCGCATGGCCTGCTCGATGGCCGCACGCACCGAGAAGTTCAGCAGCATGCCGATTTTCTCGACCTCTGCGGCCACGTTGACCTTCTGCTCGATGTTCGTATTGTTGAAGGTCTGGTGGATTTCGGTCTTGCCTTTCGTCATTTCCTTCGCGGTCTTCGCTGCGGTCGCCGCCTGGTCATCGAATTTCCAGCCGTACATCTCGTCCTTGATGTAGGACGGAAGGACGCCGCCCGTCCATTCCATGTAATCCTTGACGGCTTCCTGGTATTCGCGGTAGCGCTGCCCGCCGAGTGCGCCTGCGCCGCCGCCAGCGCCCTTGTATTTCCATTGTTTCCTGGCGTTCATCATCTTGTTGAACGCGGCGTTCTTCTCGCCCTCGTTCTGCTTGAATTCTTCTTCCTTTTTTTTCTGCTTGTAGAGGTCAACCATTGCCGTCGCGGCCTGGAACACCTTCTCGAGACCCCAAATGGCCGCCGTGAACAGCAGCGCCTGCGCCGTGGCGCCCTTGAGCGCGTTGTTGAGACCGGATCGGCCCAGCTCGGCTGCGGACTTTACCATTTCGACGCGGGTCATTCTTAGCTCGGTGCGCAATTTCATGAAATCGGCGGCGGTCTTTTTCAGCTCGATACCGACGGAAACAATCTGCGTCCGGAAACCCATCACCTTGTTAATCGCGAAGGCCGTGCCGAGGGCGATGATGGCTTCCTTGAACCCGACAAACTTGAACAGGACCTCGTCGACGACGCCAAGGAGCTCGAACCCGAACTCCACAATCTCCGGAAGGACTGCCGCGACGTGCTCCCCGATTTCGAATAGGGAGTCGAGGTTAGACGCGAAGGAGTCGGCCATCGTAGTGAACATGTCGCCGATGCGGTCAAAGAACGCCTCGATGGTGGGCATCTTTTCCTCGATGGCGAGGACGAGCCCGTTGAACACCGGGTAGAGCCTCTTTCCTACGTTCTCGCGGAGGTCGCCGAGGGCGTTGTTGAAGCGGATGAGCGCGGAAGAATCCAGGCTGTTTACCGTATCGGAAAGTCCGGCCCAATCCCCGAGGGATTCCTTGAGGGCGTCCACGCGCATCTGCTCCGTGACGCCGCCAGCCTTCCTCGCCTGCTTCAATAGTTCCGCGTCGAGGACGTCGCCGTACTTCTTCTTTTCCCTGGCGCCCCAAACGCCGCCGTTTTCGGCGAGGGCGTCGAGCGCTTCGAGCTTGGACGTGTCGAAGCCCTTACGGCGCATCGCCATGTAGTTGCCGTCGTAGGCCATGCCGAGGCCCGTGGCGAGGCTTTCCATCATTTCCGGGGAAACCTCCCCTCCGCCCGTCATGCCAGCCGCGTAATCGGTCAGCAGCGCCATCATCGACCGGAGCGAGTCGGCGCTCTTGACGTAGGTCGCGAGTTCCCCGGCGCCACGGATCATGGCCTCGTCGCCGTAGATGCTCCTGCCCTGGATTTCTGCGGCGTAGTCCTTGATGTTTTGGAACTGCGAAAGGGTGCCGCGATTCTTCATCACGCCCTTCAGCTGGTTCTCGGCGCGTTCCTGGGTCGCGAATGCGTCCATCGACTGCATGCCGAAAGCCCATACACGTTCAGCGCCGGAGCGGATGGCCGTGAAGGAGAGGTAGTATTTCGCGATGTCCTTGAGGCGTTCCCCGAATTCGCCCATCGTGCCGATACCGCGCTGGAAGGAGTCGTTCAGGTCGTCGACGGAGTCGGCCATCTTGTCGGTGGCTGCGGTGGATTCCTTTACGTCGTCCTCGAAGGAGTCGAAGCGGGAGTCGATGCGCTGGAGCAACGATTCGAGCTTGACGAGGAACTCCGCGTTCCCGCCGAACTTGAAATCAAGATTGAAAACCTCGGACATCGCCATAGTTGCTATACCTTCCCTTTTTTCTTTCCCTGCTCAAGAATCGCCTCGGCCTCGTCCTCGGCCTCCGATTCATCTTGTTTCTTTAGGTCGTAGTACGGCGACCAAATCCGCTTGTAGTCGTTCTGCATCGAGAGGTAGGCATCCGCCTTGCGCATCTCGCCGAGCGTCCACGAATCCACCTCCTTCAGCGAAAGCCGTAAATTACAAACGAGGCGCCAGAACAGCGCCTCGGTTATCATCTCGTCCGATAGAGTCCCGACAACGCCCAACCCGTCCGAGTCGCTCTTGTCGTCTTCCATCATTTTTTGGACGACACGGTTTTCGTAATTCAGGCGCCAGTGTTCACGACTTTCGCTTTCTTGAAAGGGGTGAGCTCGTATGCCTCCCAGATTTGGATGAGCAGGCCGTAGAAGCCGTCGAGGTCGCCCACGAAAAAGTCGTAGACGTTCTCGGGCGTGACCTTCACGTTCTGTTCGCCCTCGTTGCCGACACGGACCACCTCTACCAGAGTCTGTTCCACGATTTCGTCGAACTTGTAGTCCTCCATTTCCGCGAACGCGTGGAGAATCATCATCCCCATGTCGTTCTTGTCCTTTGCGACATCGCGGAATTGGTACGCCAGGTCCGTGACCTTGCGGTCAAGGTGGCAGGCCTGCCGACCCGTAATCGTGTACACCTGGTACTTGTGGTCTCCCGAAACTATCTCCTTGTAGGGTTGTTCTGCCATGTAGACTCCTTTTACGAGTTCATGTTGATAAGCTTGACCGCACGTTCCTTGGCATTTGCGCTGAAAGTGCTGGTCGTATCCGCATACGCCTTTTCTGCAGCGGCATAGGCCTTGTATGCACGAACAAGGGCGATTTCGGCCTTCTTCATCGCATTGAACAGTTTAGCACCGCTCGCCGCATTTTCCTTGCTCACGGGCTTGCCGAGAGTAAGGACGGCGTCGTTTGCGTACTTTTCCTTGATTTCGTCAATCGTCATGGTTTATGCTCCTTCGTATTCAGCGTCGAGGGTCACCTTGAGGGTGACGGTGCGGGCCTGCGCGGATTTGGCGCGGACGGGCTTGCCGATGCTCATGACGGTGGCGGTGCCAAACAGCTTGTAGTTGCCGTCGGTGCGCACCATGCTGAACAGGAACGGGCCTGCGCCCGTCTTGCGGTCGGCGACGGACGCAAGGGCGAAGATGTCGAGCTGCTTGCTGGTCGCGTGGATCGGGAGGGAAACGGTGGCGAGGTGGTTTTCCACGAGGGAGCGTTCCACGTAGCCGTTCTGCCCTTCCACGAACTCCCAGAGTTCGCCGTCGGCGGTGACGGAAGCGTCGCCGTTCAGGTCGGTGATGGCGGCGCCGTTGAAGTTGATGATGAGGTTCTTGTGGTTCCAAGTCTTGGTTACGGTAGCCATTTTTCAAATCCTCCCTTATGCCACGACCTGGAGTTCCACGGTCTTGACGGTGTGAATGGAAGCCTGGATGGAGAACGTGGCCTTCACGTCCGGCAGGTTGCGGACGGCCTTGTCCTCGGCTGAAATGTCGGCGTACTTCGGGACGGTCACGTCGGTGGAGTCCGGAAGCACGTAGCGGTGGTCGTTGTCCATGGCGGTGTTGAAGATGCTCGTCACGGCTGCGGCAACCGCCTGGATGCCGTTGTCGTTGTAGTCCACGCCGTCGCCGTTGTTGGCCTGCCCGAGCAGGTTGAAGATGGCTTCCTGCGTGCGGAACTTGAGCCAGTCCTTCTTGACCACTTCGTCGATGAAGGTCGTGTTGGAGCCCGTGGTACCCATGTAGGTGCGTTCCACGCCCGCAATTTTCACATAGACGTTCAGGCCCTTGTCCTGCGCGTCAACGAGCTGCGCCTTGGTGGTGGCGTCGGCCACGACGGAGCCGAGGGTCTTGTGCGCCCAGGTGCCGCGTGCCGGGTCGTTGCCGCAGCGGTCGGCCACGAGGGCTGCCGCGAGGCTCTTGCCCGTGGATTCGCTGTGGAAGTAATAGGCGATGCGGGTGGTCGGCTTGGAGAGCCCGTCGATGACGCCCTGCGCGACGGTGCGGTTCGTAAATTCAAGGTGGGCGAGACGGAAGTTCTCCTTGCACCAGTCCTCGAGACCAGTGTGGGACGCGTCGCCCTCGATCATCTCGATAATGTCGGCAACGTCGTCGGCATCGCTGGTGTCGATGCGGAGAATCACGTTGTAGAAGTCAACGTCGCGTCCGTTGGTGTCCTTGCCCATGCCGAGCGCGGCATCGAGCACCGAGGCGATATTTGCCACGGTCGGGTCGGCTGCAACCGGGATGCACACGAGGCGGCCCGGATTGTCGGCCTCAAGGAAGAACGCCTTGGAAAGCGATGCAACCCCGGAGGATGCGCCGTAGGCGGTTTCCACGCTGTCCTGGTCGAAAAGGACCTGCGTAGCGGCATTGCTTGCCGTGGAAACGCCGAGAACGGCTGCGGTGTTTACGCTGGTCGGGGTAGCGGCGGCGATAGCGTCGCTTACGCTGACCTTCACAATTTCGTCAATAAGTCTATCCATCGTTTACCTCTACGTGGAATGGTTGTTCATTGTTCAAGCTCACGTCCACGCTTTCGATTCGCGGCGTGGTATGTTCGATAAAGTCGTAGAATTGGAAATCCGCGACCATCGTCTTCTGCTGGATGTAGAAGGTCCCGTCCTGGAACCCGTTGTCCACGATGTCTCCGATTTCCCATACTGCGAATCCGGCGTCATCGCCGTCGGCCCTCGTTTCAACGTGGGCGGCGACGTAGGCGTCGAACTCGTCGGACTGCAGGGCGTTGCGGATTTTTCGGAGAGCTTCCCCGTCGTCCTCCACGCCGTAGAACTGCACGTTGGCCACCTGCATGACGGCCTTGTATTTTTTCGCAGGGACGTCGCCTGTGGCCGCGTTTCCGGTAGCCGGGGCATTTCCCCCGTCGATAAAAATCGGGGCCTGTGCGCCACGAACGGGGCCTGGAATAAAGCGGTCGCCGACCTGGCGGACATTCTGCAGGTAGACGGTCACGTATGGCCTGGCGTCAGGTGCCGGATTGTTGCTCGGCCCCTTGATGCAGACGATGCCGAGCTCGTCCGTCACGTAATCGCAAATGATGGTAAGGAGCTCGTTACGGGTCATGCAGCGAATGCCTCCGTTACCTCCTGCGGCACTTCCTCCGCAGGGACCATTTCCGCCACATACTTCCAATGCTCTATACCGCGAAGGTGCGGGTAGAACTGCTCCGAAATAAGCTGGTAGATGTTGCCGCCGAAATTGACGTACCCGCCGTCGTTGCCGCCGTGCGTCCTGCAGGTCAGCTTCTCGGACGAGTAGATGTCGACGTTCCCGGTGTTCCTTGATCCGGTGATGGCGGGTATCTGCTCCTTGTAGGTGGCGCTCTGGACGGTGCCGTGGACCATCTTGTCGACGGTCAATTCGCCATGCACGTAGTCGCCGTGCTCGTAGTGACCGTTTTTCAGCTCGATGTAGCGGAATTGCTTGTTAAAAAGGGTCGCCATGGCCTAGAACCCCCTACACATTCCGAAACCGAAGGCCCCGGTGAGTCCGGGCAGCGGTCGCTTGGAGTTCAGCAAGTCGAGATACGACCGCCCGTAGGTGGTCTGCAGGAGGTCGTCGTTCGTTCCGCCGCCAGCAGCCGAGTAGGATACGGAGAGCCCGCCTTCGGACTTGGAGGAAACGGAACCGACCTCGTCGCCGCCGCCCCTCGTTTCGAGGGTGCCGACGTGCGAGGCCAGGTAGCAGAGCGCCAACGGGTAGGCATCGCCGAAATAGGCCTTGTCCACGCGGAGCTGGGCCATCTCGAGCCACACGTCCACGCGGGCGTTGCTGGAAAGCTCGGCGGTCATAAACCGCTTGGCCTTCAAGATGTCCTGTTCCGTTGCCGCCATGCCCGGATTCCTTATGCGCCCTTCTTCAGCTGCTCGTCGAACTTGTCGAGCTTCTTTTCGGCAGCGGTAGTGTCGATGCCCTTGACGGCCTTCTTGAGGCCCTTCACGGCTTCGCGGGTCGTGACGTTCTCGACGGCGTTCTTCTTGTCGGAGTCGTTCATCTTGTCGGGGTCCTTGACGGTGAGTTCGCCACCGGAAATAAACGCCTTGGCGTCGTCCTTCTCGGCGTCGAATTCCTTGTCATCGAGGACGTTGGTACCCGGAACGAGCAGCTTGCCGCACGCGTAGAGGGCGGCTGTGGTATTGTTGATTACGATTTTCATAATAATTCGACCTCCTATGGTCCTTTGTTGTTAAGAAGTTCAAAAAGGCACCCCTACGGGAAACCGTGCATCGGTCGAGCAGTCACGCCTTCCGGTGCACGGAACCCCATAGGAGTTCGGGAACAAGAATCAAGCAGGATTACACGCCGTCCATGTAGACGCCCGTGGTCGGGCGACGCCATGCCGTGCCGCCCGTGCGGGCGACGCAGTTGTAGATGATGGACAGGCCGACGTACTGGGGCGGGAGGACCTTGAACACCACCGGAAGGATGGAGAACACGTTCTCCGGGGCCTTCTTGTAGAGAAGGGCGCGGCCCACCGGGTTGTTGTTGATCACGCCGACGCCGTCGGCGGAGTTGCAGCATTCGATGGACTTGATGCCCTGCGGGGCGAAGCGGTCCTGGAGGGCCTTGAGGAAGGTCACGTCGGAGTCGACGCCCTTGGTGCGGGTGGTGAGGCTGGTGTAGGCTTCACGCGGCAGCTTGAGGGTATCCGGGGTGACGGTACCCGAGCCACGCGGACCCTTTGTGGCGTTGAACACGGCGTCCACCATCGTCTGGATGTCCTTGGTGATTTCGTCGAGGGTCTTGTCCTTCCACTTCTTGGAGGTGCCAGCGGCGTTGTCAGCGGCAACGGAGCGGGTCACGTTCGGGTTGGTGAGAAGGCCCTGCAGGCCCCAATCCTTCTCGCCGACGTAGATGATTTCGTCAACCTTCTCGTCGATGGTCTGGCGGGCTGCGCGTGCGTCGAGGGCTTCCAGCGGGATGCCAGCGAAGGCGGCGCCGTCGAGTTCCTCGTTCGTGAACTTGTAGGAAGCGCCAACGTTGTGGATTTCGACCGTATCTTTCTTGAAGGCGAGAGACACGGGCGGGAGGTCCTTGGCATCGGCGGAGATGACCTTGGCCATGCCGAGCTTGGTGATGGTGCGGACCGTGTAGGTCTGGGCGCCCTTGCTGATGCCGCCCTTGATGGGTGCGGACATGATGGCGTCGAGGTTTTCACGGGGGAGGTCGTAGGCCTCCTTTTCGATTTGGTTGAAGTCGCGGCGCAGGCTGTTGAGCGTATCGCCGTCGTACTGGTCGAGAATGTTAGCCATTGTGCTTTTCTCCTTTTACTTGAGCACGACAACGGCGTAGGAGCCGCTCGGTGCGGTAGACATGAACTTGCCACCCTTGACCTCGGTCAAGGAACCTGTAGCTTCGCCAGCGAACGCCACGAAATTGCCGGAGGCGTCGATGCCGACACCCTCGCCGGACTTGACGTCGCCGCCGACGGAGACCCAAATCATGCCGCTGGTGACAACGGTGACCGGGGTGCCGACGGGATATTCGTCGCGGGTCTGGATGCGCTGGGCGATGCCGAGGAAGAAGCCGCCTTCGGCGGGCTTTTCGGCGTAACCCTTGACGTCTTCGCCTTCCTTGCCGTACACGGGGAAACCGCCCTCGGAAGAGGACGCCTCGGCCATGCAGCGGGAGACGGTGGAATAGGGCTGGTCAGGGAAAATGAGGCCCGGAGCTGCTACGCTGCGGCCATAGTCTTCTGCGGTAAATGCCATGATTAGGCCTCCTTCTTTTTGAGTCCGTTGGAGAGGGCGATCATGTCGCTCTGCAGCTTGTCGGACATGTTGTCAAACTGTTCTTCTTCGGCGCCGTCGCGGGCTCCGTCGAGCTGGCTGGCGGGATTCTTCTTGGTTCCGCCCTTGCCGCCCTTGCCCTTGTCGCAGCCATCTTCCTGGTCGGCCTTTTCGGCGCGGTCGGCAAGGACCTTGTTGGCGCTTGCGAAGAGGGCGTTGATGCTGGACTCGTCCTCGACTCCATCGAGGTCGATGCTGTCGAATGCGGCAGCGATGACCTTGCGCTTGAGGTCGGAGACGTCGTCGGACGATTCGCATTCGATGCCAGCGGCACGCGCAGCGTCGAGGATTTCGAGCTTGGCGTTCACGGCGGCGTCGATGACGGATTCGTCGATTTCGTCATTGGCGGTGTCGAGCTTTTCCTGGAGGTCCGCGATTTGAGAGTCCTTCTCGTCCACGGCACTCAGGAGAGTTTGAATTTCATCGAGTTTCGTGGCTGCATCGTTCTGTGCGGCCTGCAGGGCGTCGATGACCTTTTCGTCGGCCTGGTAGTCTACGCCGTCGAGCTGGATTGTTTTCATGGATTGCTCCTGGTTATGGTTGTTATCGTTCAAATTCACATTGGGGTCGGCCTTGCCGTCGTTGACGACTACGGGCTGGCCCTGCTGATAATCGTTCCCGTCTTCCGTAGGTTTCGTTTCGCCATTCCCTTCTTCCGGGTCGGCCATGTCGAAGATGTCCGCGAAATCTGCGGAGTCGCCGACCATGAAGTTCACCTTGTCGCCTGCGCGGCCCCTGGTCACGAGGGCGAGATGGTTGTAGACGATGTCCTTCTGCTGCTGGTCGTGGTGTACGCCCTGCCACACGCCGTCGTTTTCCACCACGGAACACTTGTAGCCCATGGAGAAAGCCTTGACCTCGCCGCGGTCAATGGCGTCCACGGCGTCCTTGTCCGTGATGGTCACGGTGACGCGGTTGTTGAGGCCGTCGAACGTGGCGTCGTTTGCCGTCATTCCGACCTTCAATGCCTTGACGTTGTTGATGTCTACTGGCTTGTTGGGGTGCTGGAGCGTGATGGGCTTGCAGTTGATGGAAGCGGTCGCGGCCTTGACGTCGTCAACGTCGCGGAGGCGCTGTACAAACTTCTTGTTCTTGTCGAGGTAGCGGAACACGCCGATACCCGTGCAGACCACGTTGCCCTGGTAGTAGCCTTCCGGGGTCTTGTGGAGCACGTTTACGTCGAACTTCTGTATATCTTGCTGGAACATTTTGTATGCCTTTTTGCCAAATCTACGCCTAGTGAGGGTTTCAAAGTTGAAATCGTGAAATTCTTATAAATTCGGAGTTCTATGTGCTCTCCGTTGCCTTCTGGACTTTCTTGTCGTAAAGGTTCACTCCCCTTGCGGCAACTTGCGCCTCTCTCATTGCGCGGTCTCCGGCTTCGTCTGCGCTGTTGGCGTTCACCCTTGTCGAATAGCGGAACTTCCCTACAATCGTCACGTCATACACGCCCTTCTTCAGCGCCTTGTTTCCGAATCGCACGAAACGCTCGTGCTGACGCATTGTCTTTTCTGCGCCTGCGACATCACCCTTGTTCCTCTGGTTTTCGGCCTTGTGAGCCAGGGCGCCCTTGTTGCGGTCAATCTTGTCAAGTTTAGCCTCGAGGTCCCTTTTGGCGTCCTCGAGGTTGACATTGTACTTTTCTGCAAATTCGGACTTTTTCATTTTTTACTACCTTTTTTGGGAGAGGTTCAAATGGCCATACACACGACAAGGTGGAGATTCACTTACAGGTTCAAGGAAAAGGAAGGTGACGATTTTGTCGGTGCCGAGGAGCTTTTCTACACCTCGAATCCACGCGAGGCCTTGCGCCTACTTTACGAGAAGCACCACGGCTGTTCCTTCCTTGAAATCCTGAACATCCAGACAAAACGAGTCGTGATCCACAAGGACAACTTCAAGTTCTAGGAAAACTACACGGACGCCTTTTGGTTCTGTTCGATTAGCGTAAGGAGCGTCTTGCAGCTCCTGATGGCTTCATCTGCGGCCTTCACGATTGCCGGGTTCTTCTCGTACGCCTTGATGTCGACGTTTGCGCGGGTCTTTACGGCGTTGAGCTGATCCAGGGCGCCTTTGGCTTCCTTCTGCATGTAATCGAGCATCTTCTTCTTGACTGAACCCTGGAAATTCTTTCCGCTGATGCGGTTGATGGCAACCTTGGAAGACTGCTCGTTGGAATATTTCTTGAGTTTCTGCTTGTCCTTCGGGTCGCTAGACTTGGACAGCTCAAGAAGGCTCTTGTCCATGCAGTATTTTTCGGAAAAAGATTGACGGTTCATTGTCTACCCCATCGTCTTTGCGAGCTCTTTCAGCTTCGCGGTTGTCTTGATAAGTTCTGCGTTGGAGACTCCGCCCTTGCCTGCGCGGGCTACGAGGCGGTCAATCCCGGTGTTGAGCGACAGCTTCGCGGCGTTCAGCTGGTCCACGAGCTTTCCCGTTTCCGCCTCGCCGTCGTCCTTCTTCTTCGGCTCCGGCGCGGGTCGGTTGTACTTCTTGCGGAGCGCCACCAGGGCTGCGGCTGTCGCCATGTTCTTGAGTGTATCGGCGGCCATGGGCTATTTCACCTTCGCGATTTCGGTCTGCGCCTTGTCGAGAATTCCGGACACCTCGTCCAGCATCTTCTTGGCGAATTCGACCTGGCGTTTCTGTTCCTTGATTTCCGAACCGAGTCGGGCCTTGCGGCGGGCCTTCCATCCAGTGTCGGAGCCAAAAACGCCGCGTTCGTAGTCACGTGCCGCTTCCTCCGCGTCCGAAAGGATGCTGTTTGCGCGGTCGCGCAGGCTGGAGATGTCGATGGCGATTGAAACGGCGCCGTCGAGGGAGTATTTCTGCTTGATTTCTGCGATTGTGCTCATAATGAGCATAAAATTAGGCCCCGGAACGCCCCGGAGCCGTTTTTCGTGAAATTCTTATAAATTGGGGTTCACAAAAAGAAAAACCACCTGGGCTGCGAACCCAGGTGGCGTCATTTTAACCGTAGTGAGCGACTAACGGAATTCTAGAATGTCGAGGCCATTGCGGTTTATTCCGCGTTTGCTTGCGCCGTGGGCGCGGGTTGCTGCTGGACGGGTACGTCGTCCCCCTCGACGGAAAGCTCGCTCGTACCGCCGTTTACGAGCAGGTTCTTGCGGGCTTCCTTGGGGGTCATGGACCCCATCTCGTACAGCGTCTTGCAGCTGTTGACCCGCTTCTCGAAAAGGTCGGCCTTCTCGGACTCGGTGCTCTGCGAAAGCTCGCCGAACGTGAAATCCTGGATTCCCTGCTTGCCCTCGTTGCGGTTGCGGAACTCGGTCAGCATTTCAACCATCGGCTCGTAGAGGCAGTCGTTGCGCCATTGCTCCACCATGTCGTTGTATTGGCGGATGTCGCCGTCGTTGGTGCTGGAGAGGCCGGAGACCATGTTGCCGAAAAGGATGGAAACCGGGATGTCGGTAAGGCCGGAGAGGTAGGCCATGAGCATCTTTACCGATTCCGGTACGTCGCCCATGGAATGCGACTTCATTTCGTAGGAGTCTTCCTTGTCCTGGAACACGGCACGCATGGTGGACATCCCTATCTTGACGAGGCTCATGCGTTCGCGGGCCTTCTGCATGCCGTCCTTCTGGGCAAGCATCTGCGAGAAGCCGTTCATGGAGAAAACGGACAGGCCGTTCTCCTGGAGCATGTTCGAGATGGCGCCGAAGGCTGGCGGCAGCTTCTTGATGCCGACGTTGGCCATGTCGATTTCGGAGGCGCCGAAGATGTAGGTGCGGATGTCTGGGTCCATGAGGTCGGGCGCGTCGACGCCCTTGAAGATGTGGCAGCGGCTGGCGTGGATGTGGACGATGGAGCCGTTTCGCACCTGGACGGGGAACCTTTCGATTTTGCCGAACCAGGGAGATTTCACGTCGTTGCAGATGTCGGACTCGGTGAGCATGATTCTGCCAGGCGTGTAGACGCGGTATCCGGCCACCTTCGCGGACTTGCTGACCTCTTCCTCGAGCTTGCCTTCTTCCTCGCCCTCGAAAAGGGTCACGACGAGGGCGCCGCCGAAAAGGCGAGCCCACGTCCCGGCATTACGGCAAGCCCGAAAAAAGCCGAGCCGGGACAGGGCCTTGTAGGTCTTGTCCTCCTTGTCGTCGTTGATGACGATGGGGGTCTTGAGGGCCTTGACTGCAGGGCCGCGTGCGATTTTCTTGACGACGCCGTCCTTGACGTACTGCGCCGCGAGGGCGTCGTAGTTGGGTAAGGACACCCCGCACACTATCCTGGTGTGCTCGTCCTTGTCCATTCGCGGGTCCCCGAGCCCCGTGACGAAATTGGCGTAAGCGCCGTCGGAGAGGTAGAAAAGGTCGGTCTGGGTGTCGTTCGTCGTTTCAGCCATAATTGCCTCAAAGTTACACCGCGATTCGGCGCGGGAGCCGTTTTAATGAAATTCTTGTAAATTGGGCGCCTAGATAAGGTCCCACAGCGATTTCCGGTGCCACGTCTGCGAAAGGCCCTGCGAGGTGGCGTCCACCTGGTCGTCGTGCGTCGCGTTCGGGAACTTGGTGAGCTCGTCGATGTATTCCATGACCCACGGCGCGATGGACGGGTCCGGCACGTAGACGTTGCCAGCCTCGAAAAGCGGCGTCACGGCGTGTGCGCGGGCCAGCTTCGATTCCGTCGGGTTGACCCCGATAATTCCGGACACGTGCTCGTTCAGCATGTCCATGACCGCCTCGCCGTTGGCCTTCGCTTCCACGTACTTGGCGATGGCCTCCGGGTGGTTCTCGGTCATCATCATCATGGCCCGCAGCGACTCGCGGAACGTCTTCTTGCCCCACACGCGCTCGAGCAGGTAGTAGTTGGCGCCCTTCTGCCCCCACAGCTGGCCGCAGATGTTGTCCGCGTTCGTCGTCTTCTTGAACGTGAAATCCCAGGATTGGAAAACGCAGTCGAAAATCCTCGGCAGGCTTTTCTCGTCCCAAAACTTGAACCATTCGCGCTTGAAGATGTTACCGGACTCGACCATCGGCGACTGCATGTACTGCGACGCGAAGGTTTCCGGGTCCGCCGCCTTCATCGCCTCCAGCTGCTCGATGGAGTGCTTCTCGGGCCACAGCGGCGTGCCGTCCTCGTTGATGGCCGGGAGCGAGAGGACCTCCCAGGGCTCGCCGGATCCGCCGTCCATGAGGAACCCGGCCATGTCGTGGTCGTGCAGGCGCTGCATGATGAGGATTACGGGGGTCACGCCCGGATTGTTGACACGCGACGAAATCGTGTTGTTGTAGCGGTTGTTGACGCGCTCCCTCTTGAGCTCGGAAATGGCGTCGGCTGGTTTCAGCGGGTCGTCGATGATGATGGCGCCGCCGAACCCGTCGGCGTCCGAGCCCGTCCCCTGGTATTGACGGTCGCCGAAATCGCCAGCGCCGAAACCCGTGATGGGCGACCCCGTCGACACGGCGTAAAGGCCGCCGCCGGACGTCGTGTACCACTTCTCCTTGGAGTCGGTCTTCTGCGAAATCTCCGTGGCCGGGAACAGGTATTGATACGCGGGGAGCTTGATGATGTCGCGGATGTAGTCGGAGTTGTCCTTGACGAGCGAATCCGAATACGAAAGGTGCATGAATTTCGCACGCGGGTTGTTCGCCATGCACCAGGCGATGAACATCTTCACGCAGAGCTCGGTCTTGCCGTAGCGCGGCGGGATGTTGACTATCAGGCGCCGGATGTCGCCACGCGCCACGGCCCTCATCTTGTCGGCGATGAGCTTGTGGTGAGGCGCACGGACGAACTTGCGCCCGGTCATCTGCTTGAAGAAGAATCGGGTGAAGAACTCGAAGTCGGTAAGCAGCTTCGACGTGAGGACGGCCCGGACCTCGGGTGCCAGTCCGTTCTCGAAGTCGAGGTCTAGCAATTATCCTCCAGGGCCTCCGATATGTCCTTGACCTGCTTCGGGGCTATCGCTACCGCATGGACATTCAACGGATTTTCCGAGCCTCCGAGGGCCTCGGCGGACTGGTCGAAGTGCCAGCCGAGCATCTTCATGAGTTCGATGTAGCCGCGAACGTTTCCAGTCTCGATAGCCTTTTCACGAATCTTGGCAAGGTCAAGCATGTAACGCTGAACTTTCTTGCCGACCTTAAAGCCGTCAACATCATCTCCTAGTTCCTGCAAGTCCTTCTTGCTTATCTTCTTCTTTCCGAGCAGGAGCTTTCCAAATTCCTTACGCGCAAGGCTTCTGTCGATATTGTCCCGACGAACTACAAGCCCCTTTTCCCTGTATTCCTGGGCATTTTCCTTCGTAATCAGTTTTTTAGGCATGGTAATCCGAAAATGTCAGTAAGTTACGATTCCAAAAACACTGAAAAATTTCCCTAAAATCACGCAAAACCGAGCAAAAAGCACCAAAAACAGCACAAAAACGCATAAAAATCACCCTTTTTTTGAAGTTTTCGATATTTTGGAAAATTTGTCCAGCAAGGGCAGGAACGAGAGGGTCGCGGTAAAGAACCTAGACACGGGCGTCTTCTTCCTTTCCGGAGTCTGCGGCTCTTGCTTGACAATTTTACGGGTCGTTTTGGGCTGCGTGGACTTGACAAAACGAAACGCCCATGACGGGATGTCACGGACGTTCTTCTCCTTGTATGCGCAGTCGATCATCCACTGGATGTAATCCTGGTAGTGGATGAGGATGTTCCCCTTGTCCCCGCGTCGCATGACCGGAAGTCCATGCTCAATCCAGGAGTAGACGGTTGTGGTCGAGGTGTTCTCCTTCGCTGCCAGCTCCTTTGGGGAATAGGTGTTCATGTCGGGCTTTACCATCGAGGGGTCGATGGGCTGCGTGACGATGCAGTATAGCGTCTTCGTCACCTGCGGTGCTGAATAAGGTCTCTTGATTTCGGGCATGCGATAAAACTAGCCCATGAAAAAGTCAAAAGCAAACGCCCCCGGAGCGTATTCCGGGGGGTCTTGTTTGCAGGTTTGGCAGAGTGTTATATGTTGTGCGGAATGGTCACTTGACCTTCGTACCGTTCCTCATGATGTCGCCGAGAATGCCGCCGCCGGAGCCGTTGTTGTGCCGAATCATCTCCTCGATCTCGTCCTCGTAGAGGCAGCCGTACTTACCGAATGGACGCTGGACGCTGTTCTCGTCGTAGCAGGTGCAGTCCTTGTTCGGCTCGATGGTCCCGTCAATCGGATTCTTGACCGTGACCTCGCTGTTCCCGTCGCAGATGGCGCGGAGGTTTCCGTCCGGTCGCAGGAATGCCGTGGCCTGTGTAGCCACTTCCTTTGTTTCCGGGTTCGAATATGTCACGATGACGTGGTACGGGGTGCAGCCTCCGAAGATGTAGAATTCCGTGCGCCTTTTCCCCATGTAAATCCCGGACTTCAGCGTCTTGGAACGGAGACGGACGGCGGCTGCGCTTTCGGTTTCCTTGACGACCGCCTTTTCGGCTCCTTTCATTTCCTCGACCTTTTTCATCCGCTTCTGGAAGGCAAGGATTCCCTTGTCATAGTCGCACGATGCGGCGAAAGCGTACGCGGCGACGGCCATTATAGCGAGAATTGTCTTTTTCATGATACCATCCTCCTATGGAAAAAAAATCACGCCGGACGGCCCCTTTCTATGGCTTCCCATACCCTCCGGTCAAAGTCATCCCTCCCCGGGGCTATCCCGAACAGTTCCTCCTGCGTCATCCCCATCTTCAGCAGGGAAACGCATATCCCGTATGACGGGACGCCTTCTCCGCGAACCCACTTGCTCACGTTCGCGGACGTGGTGCCGAGCCTCCTTGCGAGCCCGGACTGGTTCATCCCGGTCCTTGCGAGAAAAGCGGCTATGTCGGGTCTTCCTTCAACCATCGGTAAAAAATTTAACAAGAAAACACTTGACCGTTCAACTGAAAATTCATATATTCAACCCAAGACGGACACGGTAGGGCCTACTCTTCTCAATCCCGCCGGGTCCTTCCGAAGGGCCGGAGCGCAAGTTCCGGCCTTTTTTTCGCCTAATGGGGCTCGATTTCCGGGGGCTTGTCGGCGGGCTTCCTGGAAATGAACTTCGGCCCGTTCTTCAACTTTTCCTCCATCCTCGATTTCAGCTTCTCCATGAAGCTGATGGTCCTTTCCAGGACCTTCTCGTGGGAAACGCCGTCCTCGAGCGCCCCCCTCGCGACCATGATGTGGTCGTCGAGCCACTCGACGAAGTCGTCCATCTCCTGGCTCCTGCCCTTGCAGAACGCAATCTCGAATTCTTCCGGCGTCATCTTTCCTTTTCTCCTTACAGTTCAGTCTTGTCAATCTTCGCGAAGAGCTTGTTCAGGAAGAAGTCGGACTTCCTCTCGAACATCTCGTCGGAGAGTTCCGCCTTCGCGGTCCCCTTGACGATGTCCCAAATCTCCGTCCCGAAGAGTTCCTCGACGGTCATCCCCATCCGGACAAGCCTGTCCTCTGTCTGGTGTGTCGGGAAGGATTTCCCCTTTACCCAGTTCGACACGGTCTGGTCGGACACGCCCAGAATCCCGGCGAGGTCCTCCTGCTTCCTGATTCCGAGCCTTTCCCCTTCGCGCTCGATGAAATCCTTGATTTTCAAACCTTGCATGCCGTAAATATAGTATATTATACAAATAAAATTTGTAAAAAGTTCAAAAATTACAAAAAAAGTTTGTAATCCATACCATTTTTGTCTATATTTATCCCTATCTTACGGAATTGCTACCGGAAGGATGACAGAACGGATGCCGCAGAAAGAAGCCATAGCCACGATATACGCCCTAGCGAAGACATCGCTGGAGATGCGCACCAACGAGCGCGAAGCGCTTGAAAGGATAGCGGCAATCGTGGAAAACGAGTTCATGGATTCCGCGAAAAGCACCAGATCAAAAAAATAAAAACTATGTATAAAAAACCCTCGGCTCGCGCGCGCACGCGCGTATGAGCTGAATTGAGGGTTATGTACACATAGGGAAGAATAGTTAATTGAGTATAGTGGTATTTATGCTTATACTCATTCTTATACTTATGCTCTTGCTGAAAGCAGGATGGGTTTTCGTGGGTTATGGCTGGGTTTCTCTGGGTTTCCTTGGGTTAGCTTGGGTTTTGCTGGGTTATTTTTTTTACCCATTGGGTTTTCGTGGGTTTTTAAATAACCCATTGGGTTTTTGTTGAAACCCAAAATAACCCATTGGGTTTCCGTGGGTTTTATTTCACTTCCCTATTCTGCCCGAGCAGCTCCGCCGCACGGAGGAACGCCTTGCTCAAGTCCTCGTCGGTAATGGTTACCCTGCCGCCCTCGCCTATGTGCATCTTCGAGTATTCAACGCCGAACAGCTCTTCAACGGTCATCCCGAGAAGAAGCAGCTTGCGGCAAATCTCCCAGCTCGGTACGCCCTCCCCCTTCACCCAGCGGTTGACGTTTCCGGGCGTCGTGTCAAGCATCCTCGATAGGTCGGCTTGCCTTATCTTTTTCCGTTCCAGGAACGAAAGTATGTCCATAGCGTAGGCCATATTGTAAAAATATATAAAAAATTCATTAAAAATGCATTACCCCCTTGACAAGTGCATTTTTAGTATATATTTTCTTCATTAAAACTTGATATTATTCATTTTCACTTAATAAAGGAATGAAAATGCCGGAAACTAGAACCGTAATAATGGACGAAAAGGCCGTGCAGAGGGCCGAATCCTACATCGAAAAATCCAAGAACGAAAAGGGCATCCGTCTCACGATTGGTGCCGTGTTCGCACTAGCGCTCGACAAGATGCTCACAGAAAACGTGGATGGCTAGATGTCGGTAGTCTGGGACATATTCTGGTGCAAGGTATTCTTCAAGGAATACATCAAGCACTACCGCAAGATGACAGACGAGCAAATCGTCAAGGACGTCCGTCAATCCATGGATGACCTGGAAGACCTCGTGGACAGCTCCGACTCGTTCGGTTCGCAGATGGTCCGGTGGTCCGTGGAACGCGCCGAGCAGCCGTTCGCGACGGCGGCGAGGGAAAACGGCAAGAAGGGCGGACGCCCACGAAAGAAACAAGAAACTACGGCAGACGGGGACACCCGCGAGGACTCCCTGAACATCGCTACCTCCGGAAACGGAAGTGTTACGGAATCTGGTACGTCTGCCAACAATTACGGAGTCGCCCCTCACCGCGAGGCAGGGGACGTAAGCGCCACCGACTCCAACAATTCAACTCTCGACAGCCGAACAGATAAGGACGGACAACCAAACAGGCGCACGGGGGCTCCCGTAAGAGGGGCGACAAGTAGCACGGCCCCCGTGCGTTCCTACCGCCCGCGAAAGGTCCCGCACCCGAAGGGAGAGTACGAGGTGTTCGACTTCGCGGGAGAAAACGGGATCCCCGAATGGGTCGCCAACGAGTTCTACCAGCGCTTCTTCGTCGAGCGCGACGGAACCGACAACGACGGGAACAACATCGACAATTGGAAGGGCGCCCTCATCAACTACAACAAGTCAAGGAAGAGGGAACCAGCATGAATGAGCTTGAAGCAGATTCCAAGAAAGGAGAAGAGAAAATGGAAAGCCTCAATTTCGAACGGAAAATCTATGCACCGGATGAGATTCACTCGGGACTCATGTTCAACGAATACCGCCCCGAAGGACGCGTAATCACCATGAAGGACATCGTCCTCGCGACCATCGGGGTATTAATCCTCCTCGTCGCGTACTGCATCGTCGGATACATGGAGATTGGCGCATGAGCATGACGATGACAGACCTCGACCACCTCAACCGCGCCCACGAAGTGGCCGTCAAGGAAATGAACCGCTGCGCAGTCGCCATCGCCGAGGCAGTCGCCGACGGGAGAAAGCCGACAAGGCAGGAAGTGGACGCCTACAGGGTCTCGAAGCTCGGCGTAGAATCCACGAGCCGCGACCTCGAATACTGCATGTCGCTGGCGCTCGCAGAGGTGATGGAAAAGTAATTCACACAACAAAAAGGGAACAAGAACATGGCAGAAACGAAAAACAGCAATGAAACCACCACCGAGGCGCTGATTGTCGATACCGACTACTCCGTCCTCGTCGTCGAGAAGAAGGACCTGCAGGCGTTCTTCCTCGACCCCGCAAAGCTCGACACCCTCTACGGGCACGTCGAGAAGATGGCCCGCGCGCTCGTCGCCGACCCTCTCACGAAGGAAGGCGCCTCCCAGATCAAGAGCTGCGCCCGACAGATCGCAAGCGTCAAGAAGAGAATCGACGACATCGGAAAGGACGTGGTCGCAGAACTCAAGAAGTTGCCCGGACAAATCGACGCCAACCGCAAGAGCCTCCGCGAACGCCTCGAGGCCCTGCAGGACGACATCCGCAGGCCCGTCACCGAAATCGAGAACCGCGAGGACGAAATCGACGGAATCAAGGGCATCCACCTCCGTCTTGCCAACGCCTCCTCCGAGGAAATCGCGAAGGAGCTGGAATTCGTCAAGAAAATCCCGCTCACCGAGGAAAAGTGGCACGAGAGCCTGGAAAAGGCGAAGGCCGCAATCGCAGGGGAAACCAAGGCCCTCGAGCTGCTCAAGTCCACCGCCGAGAAGCGCGAGAAGGACGCCGAAGAACTCGAGCAGCTCCGCAAGAACCAGGAAGAAGCCGACCGCATCATCCGCGAGAACAAAATCAAGGAAGAAGCCCGCGCCGAAGGCTTCGCACAGGGCAAGGCCGCAGCGGCCCCCACGGCCCCCGCAAACGCCACCGTGCGCCCGCCTATTCCCGCGCCCGAACCTTCCCCATCCCCCGCGCCGACAGCGCCACAGGCGCCCGCGCAGGCCACGATGTCGAAGACCCTCACCCCCGCCAAGCCCTCCGCATGGACCCAGGCGCAGAAGGACATCAACAACGCCATCGTCGATGCAATCGCGAAGCTCATCTCCACGAAACTCGAAGGGTTCACCGAGTCCGGATACAAGCTCGCCGCCCAGGAAATCGTCAAGGCGGTCATCAAGGGCAAAATCAACAACCTCAAGGTGGAGTACTAAAAAAATGAAGACAACGAACTCGGTCACGCTGGACGGAACCGAATGCGCCACACTTTCCGACGGGCTGTCGCAGGCGCTCGAATTTCATCTCGGAATGAAGAAAAGCCGGAAAAATGACTACGAAAGCGAGGTCTTCTCGAGTCTGCTTTCCGAGATTTCCGGTGCTAGGACAATAACCATCATCGCGGAGAAATAAAAATGGAATTCATCGAAAGACAAGGAACCTCCGACAAGGCCGCATGGCTGGAAAAGCGCAAGAACTACGTCACTGGTACAGACGCGGCCCAGCTGCTCGGCATCTCCCCGTGGGGCTCAAAGTTCAACGTGTGGCTCGAGAAGACGGGCCAGGGGACGCCCCTCGCGCAGACCGCCGCGATGCGTGCCGGGCTCGCATTCGAATCCGCCATCCTCAAGATGTACGCCGAGGACACCGACGCGAAGGTCGAACACATGGACGGATACGACCTCCACACCAGCGACAATTTCCCGCGCCTCGGCGCATCCCTCGACGGATGGAACCACACCCTCGGAATCCCGGTGGACGCCAAGAACATCCACTGGAAGAACGAAAAATGGGGCGACGCCTGGACTTCCGACTTCCCCGAATACTACAAGACCCAGCTGCAGGTGCAGATGATGGTAACGGGCGCAAGGTTCGCACACCTCGCGGTGATGTTCGCGGGCCAGGACTTCTACATCTACCAGATGGAGTGGGACGGAGAACTTGCACGACAGATTGTCGACGCCGCCGACGAGCTCTTCGAGACCATCGCGTCCGGAGCGATGCCCGAGGCTGGCGGTGACGACGGGACCTCCAACTACGTCAAGGACCATTTCGGAAAGGGAGTCGACGACAAGGAAAAGGAAGCGACCGACGACGTCAAGGAGTACGTGAGGGCCTACAAGGAGGCAGGGAACGCCGAGAAGGAGGCAAAGGCGAAGAAGGAAGAATTCGCCAACCGCATCAAGATTTTCATGGGAGACGCCACGGTCGTTCCCGGATGGTGCACCTGGAAGAACAACAAGGACTCCCGCGAGACCGACTGGGAAGCCGTAGCCGCAGAGCTTCTCGCGGGGCTTGCCCCCGAGGCGAAGGCCGACATCATCAACCGCCACACGTCCGTCAAGTTCGGCGCGAGGCAGCTCCGGATCACGGCCAAGGGACTTTAAACGAACAATCAACCAGAAAGGAACAAGAAAATGGATAACGCAATCGCACCCGTCAACGCACCCGAACAGCAGATGATGCCCGCCGTGGCAATGTCCGCGTCGGAGAACAACGCAATCGCCATGGCCGCACAGCAGAAAGCCATCGTCGAGGCCCGCTACAAGATGGCCCTCGCCCGCCCCCGCGACCTCGACAAGGTCCGCCAGGACATGCTCAAGGACGCCCAGCGTCCCTCCTTCGCCAACGTGGCCATCTACCACAAGCCTATCGGCAAGGGAGTCGAAGGCCCCAGCATCCGTTTCGTGGAAGCCGCCATACGCAACATGACGAACATCCTCACGGAGACGGCTACCGTATCCGAGGACGACGAACGCCGCGTGATCCGCGTCGCGGTCAGCGACCTCGAGACGAACACCTACTTCTCCCAGGACGTCACCGTCACGAAGACGGTTGAACGCTCCAAGCTGCCGCAGGGCGAAAAGCCCATCCGTATGCGCACCAACAGCAACGGTAAGCCCGTCTACATCCTGCACGGCACCGACGACGACATCCTCAACAAGCAGAACGCGCTCATTTCCAAGGCGGTCCGCACGCTCGGACTCCGACTCATTCCTGGCGACCTCGTGGATGAAGCCCTGTGGTACGTGCGCCAGACGATGCAGAAGCAGGACGCGCAGAACCCCGACGCCGCCAAGAACCGCCTCGTGGACGCGTTCTCGCAGCTCGGCGTGTCCGTCGAACAGCTCAAGGACTACGTCGGCCACGAACTCTCGTCGCTCTCCCCCTCCGAACTGCAGACGCTCCGCGCCATCTACTCCGCCATCAAGGACGGGGAAACGAGCTGGAAGGCCGTGATGGACGACAAGGCAGAAAAGGAGGCCGAGGCGAAGGCCGCAGGGGCCAAGCAGGCGCCAGCCGCGAAGAAGGCCGACACGGCCAACAAGAAAGTAAACCCCGAACCCGCCGTTGAAGGTGACGAACCGACGCAGGAGTCGGCACCCGACGACAACGACATGTTCGGATAGCGGGAAGTTCCCGCACCCCCAGGCGGTTTTCTTTAATGTTTTTTGTTTGCCGCCTGGGGTCAACCCTTGACACGTGGAGTGGTTTTGGGCCTCCTTCCGAACCTCCACGACCATGCCGCCAGCCCCTGCGGTTCAAGGAATGGGGCATAATGGCAAGTCCGGCAGACGGCGGTGCGACCGCTAGGCATCGTCTCGCGGGTCCGACTCCCGCGATTGCCACTAGCCCGATGGGTGCATGCGACTTGTCACAAGGTAACACACATTTCTTTCCGCACCCGGAGGGCAACCCCAATGCCGAGGATGAACTAACGATTCCGAGGCAGGCTTGAGGGGCATCATGACTCCATTGTTTTTACGAATTACACACTAACCAAAAGAAGTCGTGACCTATGAACCTCAAGCACCATTTTGAATAGGAAAGCGAACATGCGAAAAGAAGAATACCTGAAACTCTGCGCCAAGTACCCGGTCACCCAGGTTCTCGACAAGCTCTGCTGGACGCCGACCGTGGCCGCGAAGGCGATAGGGATGAAGTCCAGGAACACCATCCTCAATTGGGTCAAGAAAACCAGGCGCGGCGAGATGGACATGCCGTATCTCGGTGGAAGGACGAAGGGAGCCCTGGTGTTCATCCCGGTCAAGGAATTCCTCGACTGGTACGGATACGCGGGGCAGAACTGACTTGATTCAGTAATAACGGGAACAAGACAATGAACAACGAATGGCACAAATACGACATGCACCTTTACAGAGATTCCTTCCAGAATTACAAGGTCTACCAAATCCCGAAGGCGCAGTTAATTATCGCAGACGTTCCGTACAATTTAGGCACGAACGCATACGGCTCCAACCCTTCATGGTACGTTGACGGGGACAACAAGAACGGGGAAAGCGACAAGGCTGGTAAAAAGTTTTTTAACAGCGAGAACGAGTTCCGTCCCGCCGAGTTCATGCATTTTTGCTCCAAGATGCTCGTCAAGGAACCGAAGGAAAGCGGGAAGGCTCCCTGCATGATCCTGTTCTGCGAATTCGAGCAACAGTTCAAATTTATAGAACTTGGTCGCAAGTACGGGCTCCCGAATTACATCAATTTGGTGTTCCGCAAGGACTTCTCCGCGCAAGTGCTGAAAGCGAATATGAAGGTCGTGGGCAACTGCGAATACGGTTTAATTTTCTATCGGAACAAATTACCGAAGTTCAACAACAACGGCAAGATGATTTTCAACTGCATGGACTGGCAACGCGACACCGAAACGCCGAAGATTCACCCCACGCAGAAACCCGTCCAGCGCTTGCAACGCCTTATAAGCATTTTCTCGGACGAGGGCGAGGTAGTAATAGACCCCGTCTGCGGTAGCGGCTCCACGCTTCTCGCAGCGCAGAAAATGAGCAGAAAGAGTTACGGATTCGAGGTAGACCGTAACTTTTTCAACGCGGCAAAAGACCGTGTTCTCTCGAGCTTCGAGCCCGACATGTTCCAGATGCTCAAGTACGAAAACACAATCATGAATCCGCCGTATGCAGGAGGTAAGGCATGAGCGAGCAACTCTCTTTCTTGAGCGACCTTGACCGGGCAAGCGACACCAGGAAGCCGAACATCTGCACTTCCTGGAAGAACGCCATCATGAATGAACACGGCGTGTTCATCGAAAACCGCATCGATATAGACGTCTACAAGTCCAAGAGCAAGTGCTATCCGCGAATTACGATCCATTGCGCTCTCGA
>Ga0326512_10000137_pt1 | contig 60686 bp, 80 predicted proteins | sample 1_2617_0518_D_FD_203652 | JGI IMG/M metagenome (GOLD analysis project Ga0326512, IMG submission 203652) | Bovine rumen microbial communities from UC Davis, California, United States - 1_2617_0518 | ecosystem: Host-associated > Mammals > Digestive system > Stomach > Rumen | place: USA...
TTATCTATTAATCTAATAACTTTTTCTATGTATTCAATTTTTATATCACCTTCTCTAAGGAATGCTTTTCTAAGTGGCTTTATATTTGTAAGTTCTTCAATCAACTCATCTGTTCCATCTGAACAATCTAAGTTTAATATTTCTTCAATGTTCATAAAAACTCCAAATATCAATATAGGCTGGTACATATATTTCTATACATACCAGCCTCGTAGCAGCTAATCAATAATTATTACTCGATGACTGGTTTATTCATATACCTACTTCAAATATCCCAGTCGTCATCATCATCTTCGGACTCTTCCTCAACCTTTTTAGCTTTCTTAGCTACAGGCTTGGGAGCAGCAGCCTTCTTGGGTCTACCTGCTTTCTTCTTCGGCTTCTCCTCAGGCTCTTTCCACTCATCATCATCTTCCTCAGCTTCAGGCTCTTCTGCCTCAGCCTCATCACCCCAGTCATCATCTGCTTCATCTTCATCTTCGGCTTCAGCCTCTGCCTCAACTGCATCTGCCTTCTCAAGCAGGTCGATATAATACTTAGCAGTTTTCTTGGGCTCTGCCTTAATACCTCTCTTCTTGCAGATAGCATACAGTTCGGGTGCCTTCTTACCGTCATACTTACCGGTCTCTTCCTCAGCCTCATCTTCTGCTTCAGCTGTAGTACCATCACTGTGATGCTTCTTGAGATATGCTGTCATAGAAGCTTTGGACAAATCACCAAATTCAGCCTTACAAGCTTTTCTCTCACCAAGCTCACCGAGCAGGTCATACATCTGCTTGTTATTCATGGAGTCATAATCTGTGCCTTCTGCCTTAGCTTTAGGAGCTGCCTTAGCCTTCTCTTTTGCTACCGGCTTCTTAGTGGGCTTCTCGGCGGGTACTTCAGTCTCATCATCTTCTGCTTCGGAGACATCCTCACCACCATCTTTAATAGCCTTATTTACTTTGTTGGCGGAAAGATAATCGGGCATGTAACCGAAAATGTCTACCGTCTCCTTAGGAGCTTTGGTAACCAGTGCTGTCATCTTGATAGCAAGCAGAGGGTATCTCTTACCAATGTCTGCCATCGACTCGGAATCTGTACCTGTAGCAAAAATATTAGCTACCTCTGTCATTGTGTAATTCTTTGCCATAATTTTTACTTCCTTTCTTTAGTTTGGCAATTATTTTGTTTCTGTGGTTTCAACCACAATGGACGCAACTGGACTCGAACCAATGACCGACCGGTTATGAGCCGGTAGCTCTAACCAACTGAGCTATACGTCCTAACTTATATATCAGATATTTCTGAGTGCCTCATAATATTTACCACTCTTATATTTATAAGCACCCTTGAAGATATTGAGTGTATCTTCATCCATACCCTTGAATACACACATCTTCAATAACTTAGAAAGTTCAATCTTTCCCTCAAGCTTCTTAATCATCAGCATACATCTGTAAGAGAATGTAGCTCTTATACCTCTCTCCTTAGCAATATCTCTAATGCCATGGATAAAATCAACGAGCTCTACGTTACCATTTGTAATCTTGAGTTCGATGTTTCTATCATAATCATAATTCACAAACATGAATCTATCAAGAGTCGCCTGGTCAATAACCATTCGACCTGTGTACATCTCATCTGCACCAGAACCTACAGTATTTCCTGCACATACGAAGTGAAGTCTTTTCTTGTTCCATTTAACTCTACCATTAGGGAACTCAAAGTACCCATTAGCAATGGCTGCATTTAACAGAACCAACACCTCAGGTATAGAGGCATCAATTTCATCTAAGAAGAAGATGCATTCATTCTCAGAAGTACAGGCTTTATAAAATTCGGTGTCGTGGAAAACTCCACCTGCATCTACGAAACCTGTTATTTTATATTCTTGTTGTACAGAATTGGTGAAATAAAATTCCCAACCTTTCTCTTTAGCAATCTGCTCTACTGTGTGGTTCTTTCCAGAACCTGCAGGACCATGAAGATAAACGGGTATGCTTTCTTCTAAGCAGGTCATGATTGTTTCATATTCGGAATGTCTGACCGGACCTTTCGGAAGTTCAGGCTCTTTCTTTTCTTCTTTAACTTCAGGAATCTCGTGAAGCTCTTCTTTAACTTCTTCTGTATGAACCTCAGTCTTAGGAAGCTGTTCGACTTCTCTCTTAACTTCCTCAGAGACTTTTCTAGGTCTGCCTCTTCTTCTTCTAGGCTTGGATTCGGGTGTTCTCCACTCGCCTTTCTCAGCAGAAGTTTTACCTCTATAAACTCCCTTTACATCATACTCTCTCTCGATTGAAGTTACTTTATACTCTTCATCGAAGAATACCTTACAACCAGAGATAAGAGCATATGTCCTGCCTTCTGAAATTCCTATGCCTCTCCAATAAGAATATACCTTATCAGAATTATCAAAGACAACATCTACGCCTACAATTCCGTCTTTCTCACCTTTTTTAATCTCTAAAACTTTAAAATTGACTTCCTGCATTTTGATACCTCCACTCATCTAAGTACTGAATTTATCTTATAATTAATTATATCAAAATAGACGATGTAAGTCAATATATTTTTGAAAAATATTTTACTTATTTTTATATAAATCATCAACATCTTTAATCTTATTTATATCTACATCAATGAATCGAGGAAGTACGAAATCATCTTTGAAACACTCAACAACATCTGACTGACTCATCGGATGACCATACCCACCTACAAAATCTCTTGTGATTGTAGGATGAACTTCTTCTAATCTAAAGAGTAACCTTCTCAACATAGACGGATGAACAAGAGGAAAACTCATTTTACCTACATTAAGTCTTTCATTTGATGACTTAATCTTAATCTTAAAGCAAAATCTCTTTCCATATGTTTCTGGACAAAATACTATATTGAGATTCACCCTGAAGTTCTGGCTTTCTAATTTCTTCACAACAGCAAGTGCTTTAACAGATTCTTTTACAATTTCATCAGATGTAACTCTTGCACTATAGCATACATCTTTATCAATTGTAATTACCTTTTTCTTCATAGGTTTAAATCTTGTACTCACCATATTCTGAGGTACGCCTGAGAGATAAAGAGGAACAACAGGTTGAAATCCCTGTACAGATAATACCCTCTGCATTGCTCTTTCATTGACCATTGCTCCATGACCTACAGAAAGCTTATTATTAATTTCTGTAGACATTGAAGTCCATCCATCTGTGAAAAGATTTAATGCTTCATCAAATGAACTTGTTTTTGAGAAATAACTATCAGACCTATTACTACTCAATCTCTCATTCTTAAATGCATTATTTATAGGAGTACTCATTATGTAAGATTTGAAATCATGTAATGAATCAAATTCTACATACTCAACCTTTCCTACATCTTTCACATCTTTTTCATAACTTTTCATACCTACCTCCTCTCAAGGCACTCATTTTCTATCTATATCTAATTATATCATAGATTGATATGTAAATCAATAGATATTTTAAATTCTTTTTACCACGTATCTCTTAGTTCTTTTACCCACATAACTATTGAAATCACTTTTACATATAATATTTGTTTTAGATTTACCAATCTTCTCTTTAATATCTTGCCATTCTTCTGTCTGTTTTATATACTTTTCGCATTTTGAATGACAGCCTACATATCTGTCCTCACAATCTTTGCAGCAACTAAAAGCATGGTTATAATCATACATATCAATGTTCCTCCTTAAGCTTATCTATATCGCCTACAAAATAGAACATAGATATTGCGGCTGAATCTGCTGCATCATCATTATACATATATTTCTTACCATATGTATCTGTAAATGTACCTCTTACTTTTCTTGAGCCAGTAACATCTATCAATATACTATCTCTGAAACCTTTTGATATACACCACTTAACTGTAGGCCACTTCTCAAATTTAACACCATATATATTTTCTTCTGGCTTACTAGTTCCAACGACCTGAGACTTCCAACATCTGGTATCAACTGAATAAACTTTAACACCAAATTCATTCATTACATCTACTACAGTAGCATTTAGAGCACCAATAGATTTTATATAATCTATGTTCAGAAATCCTTTAGACTGAAGTCTAATTCTTTCTATTACACAAATTATTTTATTTGCCTTCTTCATCTGTAAATTAGTAATGGCCCTAAGTTTTTTCTTTAGGGCCATCCTCTTATCTGAATTACTATTATACTTACTCAAATCTAAACTCTTTACTACTTTTAAAACACCATCAGCAGATATACTAATACCGGTATTGTTATAGCTCTGGTCTATTCCAATAACAATATTATTATACATTATACCCTCACACATCTTAACATCACAATCTATACAATCGGCATAAATTGCTTTACCATAAATTGGACATAATTTACTCATAACAAACTATATATGTTAATTCTTAATTTCTTTCCATAAAGCTCTAGTAAATTGTGGATGAGCTTTATTTAACTCATCTGCTATCATTTCGCAGCATTGTTTAACTTCAGGGTTGGCCCCTCCATCTTCGTTTCTTTCCTTATATATATGAGACCATTCAGCTAAATTAACTCTAAATATAAAGTTACTAGGAATACTTAGCATATAAAGGCCACGCTTAACATCATTGTTATCTTCATAACCTTTAAGTATATATCCATTTACCCTTTTAATATAAGTTTTGCCTTCATATTCAATCTCGTCGGGTAATTCAATTCCTAAAACCTTATTGGCAGCCAAATCTGTAGGTATGATTTTATCTTTGTAATAATCAGACATCTCATAATTAAAATTAACACCCTTAATACGAGTACTATTTCTAATAATGCGATTATCAAATCTCTTAGCATGTGAATCCCAATCATCCTGTCCTGCACGATGTAGCCCCTCTACTGTAATTGATAAATCTATAAACTTCAATAAAGTAATATGCCTCTTACCCCACTTAGTAAGTTTATTCATATAATCATCAAATGTATCATATATAGAATTTAAAGCACCTGCTGTAAGGTCATGCTTTAAAACGGTACAATCCTTTTTAGCTTCACGTATTGCTTTTTCTCTGTCAGTTAGAAAACCTCTCTCATCCAAGCACTGTCTGCATACGTATCTAATGACTCTATCAGAATCTATGTTCCAATTTCTTTTACTCATAAGCAAAGCTGCAAAAGCATCAGGTATACCATCTATACTATTTAAATAAATTTTCATTTTATTAAAATACCTCCACCATTAATCTTCCAACAAGCATTTATCAATGCACATTGTTTACATCTTTTACAATCTGGGCTAGTAGCATCTTCTGGTCTTTTAACCATCTTATGTTCTTTCATAGCCTTTTTATATCTATACTTAATTTCTTCTGCTCTATCTATAAGCTGAGAAACAACATTTACATCATAATCATAAATCTCTATTTTTGTTTCTTGAGTATTTTTATCTTCTGATAGAACAAATCCTTTATGTATACCAGATAAATACATATACCATTGTAACTGTTTCCAAGCTGATGGATGTCTGGTCATCTTTCTGAATTGATGAGTATTTACCGATTTTAACTCACCAATCATTTTACCATCATAAAACTCTGGTATTCTACATATAATATCTGGAGTAAAACTTATTCTATACTTCTCATTAAACTGAGTTACATCTAAATCACTTGCTTTAGAATAACCACCTCTTATAAATAACCTCTGCCATTTCTCATGTATAGCGTTGCCTTCTTCAAATATCTTCATTAACCCTACTGGCAATTGTTCACCCTGAAGCTGTCTATACATAAGACTCAAAACTTGCTGTCTTAAACAGAAATCTTTATCACCCTTTATAAGAGCCGAAGCATGTAAACCAACCCTCTCTTGAGATTCAAGACCTCTAGTCATAACCTGCTTTACAAATGCTGATTCTTCTTCTATATTCTTAGGTAGATAAAATAATCTATTTAAAATAACATCAAGCTCTCTTGCTTCACTGGTCTGTATTTTAGTATTATTACCAGTAGCTTCTTTCTTTATATCATTTATTAAGCCCATAAATCATTAGACCTAAGCCTTTCCATTTCTTTCTCTGAAATACCAGATATACCAGCAGACTCACTAGAATCTGTAGGTCTATAATACTCTCCGTCTTTTGGATACATAAACCTAAACATTGCATAATTAGCAACATCCACAAGATATTCTGTATTTTTAGTAGCTTTGAATTTTTGTAAACACATTTCTAATGTCTTAATTGCATCTACGCCACCATACTTACCAAAATTATTCTCAACATAACCATATTTATAGTGTGAAACTATAACAGAAGCTTTCCTAAGTTCATCAAACTTATCTGAATAATCTCGCTTCAATATCTCATCATGTTTCATTACAATCTCCTTGGAGGATTGTTTTTATTATAATACAAATATCTACCTAACAATCCACATATACAGTCTACATTGCTTGGAGATATATACCAAGTAAAGAAATCTTCAACATCTTCGCAATCAATCTCTGTATAAATTATGCCCATCAGTTCACCATTCAATGGCATATAATTTAATTTATGTAAAGCATATAATTTTATACTTGATGAAATATAATCATTACCAAACATATGTCTTAAGTACAACGGTAGTTTCTTATAACCATTGTTTAATATATACTCACAAATATTACATAAAATACTAGCATGAGTTTTACTAAACATTGGCATCCACTTATCTGCCTTATTTAATATCTGTTCTACCGATGGAAACTCATTCCATATGATTTTACCAGCATCTCTAATACTATTACTATGTTTTTTACCACAATAAAAACATATATTATTAATAGCACAGTCTACACGTTCTGCAGCACCATCAAACAAATAATCTATAACAGATGCTATTGTAACCTCAAATATATTCTGTTTAATTATTCTTATACCTTTACCTCTATTACTAGATTCTATAACAAAATCTTCATCTACATTATTTATTCTGTAGTTGTATAATAGATAATCTGTGCCAATATCAAAATAATCATACCAAGTGTCATAAAATTCTGCCTCAGTACAATCAAAACAAAATCTATCTCTATTCTGACTTACTTTAACTATCTTTGAACCATTAATAATAATAAACTTATCATCATTAATTTTAATCCACCTAAGATGTTGACCAGATTTAAATGTTTGGTCTAAACTTAAATATGGTATCTGAATAATAAACATACTAGGTTCTCCTATCTTTATTTTTGTACATTATATATACTATCACAAATAACTTTTCTTATTCCAGAATTAGCTATCATTCTACTACATATAGGACAAGGCTTAGCCTCTATCTCTATACCACCTTCTTCACCATACAAATACATTTTAGCACCTATCATATCTCTCCTTGATGCTGATAACATTGCATTCTGTTCTGCATGAACACTATGACAATCTGAATAATCACCTGTATTGTGTGGCTTATCTAACCTTAAACATTTACCAGTATCACAACAATTTGTCATGCCTCTAGGATTACCATTATATCCTGTTGCAATTATCTCATCATTATTGACTATAACACATCCATATTTTCTTTTAATGCAGGTACTCCTTCTACATACAGCCTTTGCTATATCCATATAATATTTGTCTTTGCTTGGTCTATTTGCTTTACATACTAATGGACCATACTTTTCATATTCATCTATCTTTTTCTGTATGTCATTTAAATCATCCTGCTCTTCAAGTGTTCTTGGTACAAGTACACCTGTAAATTTTCTATCTTCCATTTATTTATCACCCCTATTAAAATAATTATCTATAACATCTAAAACCTTATTGGCTCGCTTAATACCTATGCCATTAACACTAAGTAATATATCCATAAGCTGAGACATATCTAAAACTTCATCCTCTTCGTACACATCTGCTTCTATATAATCTGGTATTATTATTGAATCTTTGTTATTTGCTATTTCTCTATATGTAGAATCTCTACCATCATTATAAGCTAATTCATAATATTTATTTGCCCATTGAACAAATTCAGAAGCAGACATCTTCTTAATCACTTTATGTAAAGCAATCATTCTTTGATACTCTTGAGGAGTCAAATTCCTACTCATCGTCATCCTCCAGCAATTCTTTAGGAACCCTCTTACCAAATTCTTCTGCTCTCTGTTTCATAAGCTCTTTTCTTATAGATTTAACATCATCAAAACTTACAAAACCTCTATCAAAGAAACAAGGTATTTCACATTCACCCATTGGATTACACACCTTAGATTTTACAACTTTACATTTCATTATAAAACCTACTTTTTCATTAGCAGCTGAATTGTATGGATTCTTATTGGGTATCTCAATCCAAGCCCTTCTTGCTACTTGAATCCTTAATGAACAAGAATGTTTTAATTTTCTACCACCTGGAGTATCTGTCTTTTCACCAAACATCATAGCGTTCATCTTATCTCTAACCTGATTTATGAATATTACAGATGTTCCTGTGACCTCAATTATTTCTTCTATTGTAGGAAGATATTTATTAAGTAATCTAGCGGTACCACCAATTCTCTGCTCTTCAATAGAATCTCTATCAGCAGACTTCAATACCTTTTCGGCATCTTCTTTAGGTACTAAACTTGGTACAGAATCAATACCTATAACAGGTATGCCTGCTCTAGCAAAATGAATTGTTTTATTCATTGCATCTTCACCAAACTTAGCTCTATAAACTAATAGTTGTTTTGGTCTGTTACCAAACACTTTAGCTCTATCAGCATCAAATGTACCTTCAACTGGTATATCTAAAGCTAAATCATGCATAGCCATTAAATGATATAACAGAGTAGTTTTACCAGAACTCTCTGGACCAAATATCTCAATTGTTCTACCCTCTGGTATACCTCCACCAATTATAGCATCTAAGTCCTCAATACCTGTAGACCATCTATTTATTTTAAGGTTAGCATGCTTAGAGCCGATTGAGTATATACTACCTTCACCTTCTTTTTTATTTATACTACTACATAATTTAATTATCTGCTCTTTATTAGTTAACGCCATATTCTCTCCTTATGCTATTATAGGCAGCTTTCGCTGCCTATAATAAAATATAATACAAATATTAGATAATAATCAATCATCATCAAGCAATACATAAACCTTACTGGAAACAGATAAGGCTTCAAGCGGATACTTGTCGACGTTTACCGCACACCAGCATGTCATAACCAAAAACATCAACCTTCCGTCAACCCTGTCATCTTCATAGAGTATATTTATAAGAATATCAAGAACCTTGGGACTTATATCCTCTTTCTTAATCCTCTCCTTGATGCCATTGACCATCCCATAATAAGCGACCTCAAACATACTCTTTGTAAATTCCTCATCTGCATTTAAACCTTTAATCTTGACATTATTTTCACTAAATACATTATAAATATCGAGGACATCCTCTACAAGCACATACATTCTCTTTACATCACTTGAGAAATCACTAATCCTCTTGTCGACACCTGCCATTCTCTGTTCTCTTGTTTTCTCTGCCATTTCTGACCTCCTTTTAATTTACTTTAATAGTAACAAATACCGGTAGTGGGAGTCGAACCCACACGATTATAAATCCTGGGATTTTAAGTCCCATGCGTCTGCCATTTCCGCCACACCGGCTTACAACCTGAACAAACAAACGGACAAACAAACATTCAGGTGACTGTAATATATACGTTTGTTTTTTAAATATTTAACGCTCTTGTCCGTATAACTGGCGGTCGTCTTGGCCTTCGACAACACTTTAATGCTCATTAACAAACCAGCTATTAACTATAATAATATCGGTGGAGATTGACTAGATAAACGTAAGTAACAGCAATCACAAATCTTTCAAAGCAAAGGAGACAAATGAATCAAAAACTTTATCTCCACCGATATTTATTTTTGACTATATCTAATTATATCATATAAATATAAGTTAGTCAATAGATAATTTAAAATATTTTATCTATTTGCCCTCGCATATAAAGCTGAATTATATTTCTTTACCTTTGAAATATAAATCTTTTTGTTAAAATCAAGAGCTCCATATTCTATTAATAATTCTTTGACTTTCTTATTCACTTTAGAACCATTAGGATTAGCTTCTATTCTGTCTAAGAAATTATCAACATTAATAAATATACCACCTTTTCTTCTCTCATCAACTATTACCTGAGCAGCTACTTCACCTATACCTTTAATAGCTGTAAGACCTTGCTGAATTGCAAACTCTCCATCAACCTTTCTTAATGAACTTTTGGCTAATGAATAATTAACATGAGGAAGAAATACCACTCCACCATCTTTAACGGCATTCTCACAATACTTAGCAAACTCTGAATCATTCTTGGCATACTTAATTTTAGTGTACCAAAATACTTCAGGATAATATACTTTATAGTACATCTGTTCTGCAGATACTAGAGTATATCCAACTGAATGACCTTCATTAAATGAATAATCATAAAACTTTTTAAATATATCCTTAGCCTGCTCTTCTGGAATACCTAGCTTCTTACAACCTTTAACAAAATTAGCTTCAAACTTAGGATACTCACTCTCAAAGTACCAATTGAATTTTGTTACACCAATCTTCATCTTAGTAATAGCATGAGCTTCATCCCAAGTCATACCAGCAATTTCAACAGCCATTCTCATAATCTGCTCTTGGTATATAATTGTACCATAAGTCTTTTGTAGATATTTATCAAGAGCAGCTATTCTTGTACCCTCTTCACCTAATTCATAAGCAGCTTTATTCGCTGCATATACCTCTGGCATTTTCTGTTTCAAAGGACCTGGCCTATTCATTGCCGTTGCTGCAACTACGTCTTCAAAACTATCTGTATGAATATCTAATAGAAGCTTTTGTACAGACGGTTTATCTAACTGAAATACTCCGTTACAATTACCTTGAGAAAAGGCATCTATAACTTTCTTATCTTCAATCATGTCTATACTAAAACCTTTTATACCTGTGACCTTTCTACAATCACAAAGTTCTGACATTGTTTTAAGACCAAGAATATCAAACTTAATAACACCTATATCTTCAATATCTACAAGGTCATAATTTGTAAAATATCTTCCAGTTTTACTATCTATTCTTATGGCTGTATAATCTAATATATTACCACCAGTTATAGCTACACCAGCAGCATGAGTACCAATGAATCTAACCTTATCAAACATCTTTAAGAAGTGAGTCATTATATTATCATAGGCATCATTATAATCTTTGAATCTAGCATCAGCTTTGAGTTTATCTTCTAATAAGAAACCCTCATCTATACAACTATTTATATACTTCTTAATCTCTCCTATAATCTGCTTATTCGTCCTTATCTCTGATGCCTCTAAAGATTTATCTGTAGGTAATCCACAAACCTTAGCAAGGTCATTTATGAGGTTATCAACTCTGTATAGACCATAAGAACAAACCTGAGCTGAATGGCCTTCATACTTATTTAAAAGATACTCAATAACCTCACCTCTTCTAGCTGTTTCAAAGTCAAGGTCAATATCTGGCATCTTCTTTCTTTCTTTCATTAAGAATCTTCTAAACTCAAGATTAAAGTATATACTATCAACTTCTGTAATTCTTAAAGCATAACAGACAATTGAGTTACAAGCCGAACCTCTACCGGGACCAACCACAATTCCTTTGTTTTTAGCCCAATTTGTATAATCTTCAACCATCAAGAAGTAATCTTCAAAACCATGATAATGAATTACATCCAATTCTTCTTTAGCTCTTGCTATGTACTTCTTATTATACTTACCTCTAAACTTTAGACCATTCTTAACATGCTCTACTAACGTTTTATATGAATCTTTGTCTCCATCTAGCTTAGGTAAAATCTCCTCTAAGCTATCTAAATAATTTAATTCACATTTATCTTCTATTTCATCAAGAGCATTATACATTGATTTGGCTAACCTCTTAGCATCACCAAAATCTTTATCGTGCATCTTAATAAATCTCTGTGCCATCTCTTTTGGTTTTGGCATATATCTCTCTTTATATGTATCTTCAACCCACTTTAAATCATGACCTGAAATCTCATGCATTTTTAAATATGTATCAAAATCTTCTTCTCTACCTCTGTGAGAATCAGAGGTTAATATACACTTAATATTTAATTTATATGCCAAATCAACAGACTTAATATTTACCTTTTCCTGAGTTCCTTCATCATCTATTTTGTATGGTTGAATTTCAACATAAAAATCATCACCAAAAATAGACTTCATTTTCTTCAAGAACTTAATAGCTTTATCTTCTTCACCTTTTAAAATACACTGAGATAAATAACCAGCTACACAAGCAGATGTACAAATCAACCCATCGTGATATTTCTCTAGCAATTTAAAATCCCATATTGGATTATAATACTTCTGCTTCTCACCTTCAAATTGTATTCTGTTTAAATTCTTATAACCTTCAAGATTTTTAGCTACAAGAATCAAATGATAACCACGAGTCTTTTCTTTCCACTTCGGTAAGAAATAACCTTCACAACCTAAAATAGCTTTTATACCTTCAGCCTTACAAGCTTTATATGTCTGAATCAAACCATTTGTATTACCATGATTGGTTGTACATAATGATTCATACCCAAGCTCTTTAGCCAAGGCAGCTAATTCTGATGGTTTACCAAAGCCATCAAAAATACTAAACATATCGTGTCTGTGTAAATCAAACATCTGATACCTCACTAAATAATCCATCATAGAAACTTTGAACATAGTTTCTATCTGTTATTTTCTTAAAGCTTTTAGTTTCTTTTAGTTGCTGACAAATATCTATATCAGGTTCACCATAAGTACCATATTTAACTTTCCTTACAGAACCGTTATCACTATCTTCGTAATACTTGGTTAATCTAATATGTATATCTTTCGGAACAACTATTAAATTTCTTTTCATTATTATATCATAAAAATCTGGAAACGTCAATATAAGATTATGTAGACATCCAAATTTCATATCCCTAACATCTTTTTTACATTTAAGAATCAATGGAATACAATCACATACTACAGCTTCCATAAACCTTATTATGTTAAACTCTTTTTTATTATATGGTGGATTTACCATTGTATATCTTGATAGCTTTAAATTATAAAGATATGTACTTTGTGTAACTCTCTTTTCTCTGTTATCACCATCAAAAATATCAAATGTTCCTATCTTTGGATTCTCTTTAATAAAACCAATTCTTCTTCTGTTTATATGACTTAATACTTCACTCTGACATCTATATAGATATTTTCTATCTTCTGTTATAGCAGAGCCTACATAATAAAAATCATAAAACTTTGGAATATCTTGAATAAATGTATTATACAAAAGGTACTCATAAATGGGACCATATTCGCATCCATCCCACTTAAGAGCACCAAATCTTCTATAACTCTTAAAATTCCAAACCTTACTAAAATCAACCTCATCCGGGTCTATAACAAAATGTGCAACGTTCTTACCTCTACAGGCCTTTACAAATAATAATCTCTCTATAACCCTTCTCATAAGGTCATATTGCATATTATATGTATCGTCCAATCTTGTCATTTTATTTATCTCTCTCAACATCTTAACATCAAGAGTATTAGCATTATCCCTATTTATTGGAGCCTTAACCAAAATTATATTGTCGAAATCTGAAACTAACTTTTTATAATGCTTATACATAGACTTCCACGAATCAAACTTCCACTGCTCAGCTTTTATAATATCCGGTTCAGATAATAAAACCTTATTCAGTTTATAGTCTTTGTAGAAGTCTATGATATAAACATTAGGAATAAACTCTATGGCCTGATTAATAACAGCACCTATAATTTCATTTTGGTGAGACTCTATGCTGCTCAAGAGAACTATCGCAGTGTTCATCTACCTTCACCAAATTCCTTTTATATAAATGTAAAGAACCAGATATATGAGTATATGTACCTAACTCAACACCTAATTCCATACTCATTAATACCTGCATATTTGTAAACTGAAATACATCATATGGGAAACCCATCCACAAATCATTAGACCTCATATATGTAGTCATATATAATTTGTTATTTCTGATAAAGAACTGTAAACAAACTGTACAATTAATATCTTTGCTATCTTTATCAGATGCCTCTTTAATATGTATAACAGCTCTTCTTGAGTTTGGATTCTTCTTTAGTTCATTTTTAACAAATTCCCATTGGTCAAATCCAAACTTATGTTTTATACAATAACCATAATTAGAATTAACTGTAACTCCATCATCAGACATTCTATCCCAACCACTAGAATACTTCTGAATCTCTTTAAGACTATTATTACCAGACATATACCAAAGCATTTCACCAATAGCATATCTCATAGGTAATTTTCTAATCTCGCTCTTCATAATGTTTTTAGTTGGGTCTCTAATTACAGTAATTGCATTTATACATTCACCAACTATATCACCATCACGAGAATTATCTGATAAATTCATTTCGGACAAACTTTCATACCACTCAGTAAATGCTTCATCAGCACTATCTACAATTATTGTCCTGTTAAATTTACCTGCTACGACATCTAATATCTTTTCTGTATTTTCACTCAGCATTTTACTTATCTCCATCATTTATGACATTATATACGTTTCTAGCAAAACCACTTACATCCATGAATGACAAATGAGTTCTTAAGTAACTTAAAACTTTATTTCTAAATTCACTATCTTTATTTAACCTTTCTGATATTCTTATTACATCTTCATAATTTCTAACAGTAAGTTCTTCTGCATATTTACCAGCATATTGTTCTATGGTTCGCTCTCCATATTCTTCTATGAATAGAGGAACACAACCATAAAATATAGCTTCTAAAATTCTAGCAGTCATAAATCTGTTTTCACAATATTCTTTCTTAGCCAATAATATAGTTGCTGCAGAATTACTATATGCTTCATACATATCAGAAGTCTGTAATCTCTTACCAAAATTTATCGTAGGCCATTGCTTATCACTATGTCTATTGCCTTCAAGCCAATTTCCAAAAACCTTAACGCCTGGAACATTTTTAAGATATTTGTCTATACACCAATCTCTCTCATATCTGTTTCCTACATATACAAGCTTATCACTAAATTTGTTCTTAGGTTTAAAATAGTTAATATACCTGAAATTAAATGGAATATAGACTTTTCTACATCTACCATTTGTTTCATAAGCTATTTCTTTCCATTTATCACCTAACTCAAATATATAAATATTTTTTGTTTCATATACAAAATGCTCTACCAAATCTCTAGGTATTTTATAATCTAAGTCAAATATAATTAACTTAATATTATTTTTAATACAATACCTTATTAAAACATCTTGTATAAATAAATCAGGCTGCCAATTTTCAATACCAATATCATCCTTTGTGTTTCTACCAGGTATTGACATTCTCCATTCATGGATTATAGCATCAAAATTATTAAGGTTATAATCATCCCACAGAGACGTTATCTCATTTTCTAATGACTCAATTAAAGTTCCTCTGCTAAGATTATCAAATAAATCAACATACTCTACATGGCACATATCCATATATGCAAATGACCTAGAATATTTACACCAAGAAGAAAATAAATTTGTGCCTTCAAATCTAAATCCAGGCTCATCTCTATCTGGCATAATACCTAAAACCTTGTGACCATCTGCCATAAACTTATTTATAATAGACCATGAATAAAAAGCATTACCATCTGGAGTTGATAATAAATTACCATTATCATCATACTTTCTATCGCCTAAGAAACCCCAATAACTATAACCGATTCTCATTAATCATACCTCCTCTGACAAAGTAAACCACATTTTCTATCAAACCTACATGTGAAAATATGTTTGATATTTTCAACCTCTCTCACAATATCAGAAAACTTATCAATATTTATATTACCGAGAACCTCTTTACTAAGATATGACTGACACCTTACTACATCGCCATTTGTATAAATTGTAAATACTGTATATGTACTATCACATTTCTTTTTATGCCACTTATTAAATATTCTATCGAGATACTCTCTGTCCTTATCATAAAACATCTTCATGTTATTTCTAAGGCCATCTAAAGAACTAGGAACAAATTCTAAATGTTTACTATTATCAAGTAAATCCATCTGACTTGCTATACAAAGATATACTTTATCGAAACCCCAGTTTCTAAACATTTCCATATCTTCATCTACACAATCTTCATTATACTTACTATAAGTATAGCTAATCTTTAAATTGTGAATCTTATCTTTATAATGTCTTACAAAGAAATCTATATTATCAAGATTACCAACAACTCCTCTAATCCAATTATGTCTTGCACCATCACAACTGATAGTGACATTCTGGACATCATACTCATCTACCAATCTCATCAATTCAGACACATCAATAGCATTTGATAGAATTGTATACTTAACATTATGTTCTTTACAATACTCTAATAATTTATCTCTATGTTCATACCAAGTAAATTCACCACCACCAAATACATAATCTGCATCCGGATATTGTTCTATAATCTCTATAACTTTTTTGTAATCCATATGAGTACAAATATCTCTGAGAGCAACCTTCCAAATATCACATGTCTTACATCTTGAATTACAATAATCTGTTAAATAAAACTGAATGAGTTTATTGTCTCTCATACCTTTTCCTCCATTTTAATTAAATCACCAATCATATCACAGGTTTTATCTATATCGGTATAACAAGAATTATAAACCATTAAATCTTTAAACTTTTCTTCACAGAAAAACTGAGCCAAACAAAAATATTTATAATACTCTGCAAATATATCTATACCCCTACCACCTTCATCTTCTTTAGCACACCTTAACAAATTTATTGGATGCATGTGTATCACAATATAATTTGATGGATTTTTATTCATCTCGCTGCAAACAGCATCTAAATACTTTTCACCTAAACATGCACCTCTGTCAACCGCATTAAATACATATTCTGACCAATGAAATCTATCTAATATAACATGACGTCCTTTAAATAACTCACTATTAAATAATTTTACAGTAGCTATACTATCACCGAGATTTATAAGTTCATCTTCTTCATATGATTCACCACATTCTTCTCTGTCTTTCTTATAAATTGGTATGTTAAATCTTTTACTAAGCTCATTAGCTAATGTAGTTTTACCAGTTCTATCAAGACCCTCTATAATGATAACCATGATAACCTCCAATATAAATTGAATGGGAGGTATTTCTACCTCCCAAACATAATTAATTAACATCAGAAATTCTTTTAGACACTTCCTCAATTTTCTTAGAAATGGCATAATACATATCTGCAGCATCAAAACCAGAAAACATTGCTATATTCATAAGAACGATAAAACAATCTGCAATCTCATCTCTCTTAGCATCTCTGTCATATGCACTATTTCTAAAGTTCTTCCACCTCTTATCGGCTTCAAGAACCTCGCCAATCTCTGATACTAACTGTTGAACGTGATATGAACAAAGTTTAGGGTCGTCAAGTGGAAGCTCTGTATACTCGCCATCAATGGCAGGATTATCTGAGAAATCATAGTACATGCCTTTCTTAAACATGTTCCTCTGATTCTCGGCCTGCTTTTCAAACATTCTAAAGAATGAATCTGTAGCCATTACTCTTCCTCCCACTCATCTTCTTCATCTTCATCGCCCCAATCTTCATTCTGCTCGTCATACTCTTCAAGCTGCTTGATATAATATTTCTGACTCTTCTTTGGAGCAACATCAATACCGCGACTCTTGCAGAGTTTGTAGAGTTCTTTAACTGTCATACTATCATAGTCGACATCATCCTCATCCTCTGCATCATCTTCTACTTCTTCATCGTAGTCGTCATCCTCTTCCTCATCCTCATCTACTTCTTTCTTTGTAGATGTTTTAGCAGGTCTCTGCTGCTTCTTTTTCTTGTTCTTAGGAGTGTAATCTTCATCTTCTTCCTCATCATCAGATTCTACTTCACAAGGAAAAGCTTTATCCAACATCTGTAAAATAGCTTTCTCTGAAAAAGGTTTAGCTTTTGAATTTCTAAACTTAACCTTATCCATAGGTACTACTGAGAATGTCTTATTCTGCTGTTTACCTGTAACAGAAATAACATAATCTCTATCTGTAAGAGTACCATAAGTCTCATACATAGCTACAAGAGCAGGAATAGGAGAGCAGTTATTTACAGGGAACATAAACAACTGAACTTCATTTGTCTCATAATTCCATACAGACCAGATATACTGATTTCTTGTTCTTACTGTCTCATCATTACAATAAGGACAATCTCTATCAAAATGTTCTTGACAAGGTACATTAATACTTCTCTCAAAACTATCATGGAAAGTAATCTGTAAACCCTCATCCATGTCCTGCAAAAATCTTATTCTCTGCTTCTGGCCTTCTCTGAAGTAAATAAACTTACCTTTGCTCTGACCTGATTTCTTAGCATCCTTTTTTATTTCACTTAATAATCCCATAATTTATACTCCATTATACTTATTCATTGTCTTTTTATACATCTTGTTAAAAGTTTCTTCATTCATATCGCCAGGGTCTTTTATACCCTTCATATAGCACCATCTAGTCACATTAAAAACTGTCTTTAGAAAGGCCGTACCTTTTCTACCACAATCATCATTATCAAGAGCTGATATTACATTTTTAACACCCCTATCTTTTAATTTCTGAATTTGCTGTTGTGACATTTTCCACCCTAAGATGGCTACAACGTTTTCTTCTCCAAATTGTAGAAACTTAAGTCTATCCATATAACCTTCTACGACTATAACATAATCTTTACTACCATAATTTCCTACTAAAGTCGTGGCTCTTGAGAACCCCTCATTATAGAGATATTTCCTTTTCTTTTCTACCTCTTTAATCATGGTTCTACAAACCCAACCTTTAAATATACCATTATCTAGCATTGGAAATATTATTCCATATTGATTGTTATATGTTATTTTAGCTCTAACCTTATTTAATGTATCTGGAGTAAAACCTCTATTCAACATATATTCTCTAGCTGATATAACTTCTTCAATATCACTTTTATTCCAATCTATTTTAGATAACCCATGATAATAATCGTATGCTATATTATATAAATGTTTACTACTAGACTTCTTTTTTATTTTTATTGTTCTGGATATTTTAACATCACTAGATTTTTTTGATTTTAATATACTTAAATAATTCTTATAAGATTGTAATTCACTATTACAATTCTTATACTTTTTATCCATCATATATACAAAATCTTTAGCTGAACCATGTCTATAACAACCAAAACAATAAAACCTATTTTCTACAATATCAATTCTCATTGATGGATTTACATCATCATGGAATGGACAAACTATCTTTTGAACAGCCTCAGAAACATCTGGTATTAAATTATAATACCAAAGCACTTTAGCCAATTCGTATGCCATTATTTATCCATAACCTTATAATATGAACTGGATGTTTTTACTGTTATATACTTTCTTACAGTGGCTTCATCTACCTCACCAAGTTCTACTAGTCTATCAAGCTGTTCTGAATCTATAACTTCTTCACATTTAGCATATTTCATAAATTCTTTAAAATCTACACCATAAGATTTTAATAACTGAAATAAACCTATCCAATTAGTTATAGAATAGTTCTTCTTGATAACTAGTTTTCTATTCTCTTTTGACAATAATGATTTTATACCGTCAATATCAAAAATAACTTTTGATGGAGTAACTCTAGTAACTGTAATCTTTTTACAACCACTCAAAACATCTCTAGGGTCTATAACGACTTTTCCATCTTCATCTGCTATAAGATTATAGTATTTATCCATGGCCCTTTTGAAATCAGCTTTATTTTCTTCAAAAGCATTTTTCTGAGCATCGAATTTTTTCTTCAACTCATAAAACCATATCACCATGTCTCTAGCATATCTAGCAGATACTTCTGGATTTTCTTTAGCCATTATCGTTACCAATACCCTTCATAAGATTATACACATGCTTAGGCCATCTCGTACCGGTCTTGACCCAAACGACATCATCAAAGCTAATAATGAATTGAGCACCATATTTTGTTTCAACCATGAAGCGTCTCTTAGGAGTGCTTCTCTTGATAATCTTTGCAGATTTAACTTTACCATTTGGTAATTTAAAAGCTACAATCATATCAACCTTAGCTGTATCAACATATGATTCTCTGTTACTCACAGTCGGTACTGCAGGAGTTATAACTACTTCTTCTGTTTTCACTTCGGATTTTTCTGAAACAGACTCAACATCTTTGCTCTCAATCTCAATAGGCTGCTCGTCAATAATTGCATTGACCAAATCAACCTTTTTGAGTTTTCTGCAATTCTTGACTCCTACTTTAGGAGCAATCTTTCTAAGCTCATCAACTGTCTTGGACTCAAGTTCCTCTTTGGTATACATCTTGTACCTCCACTTTAATTATTAATTATTACTAGATAAAAAATGATAGTTAATTATATCAATTATAATAATATTATTTCTATAAACTGAGATATAATCAATCTATCATTTCGACCTGGATTCATTATATCATATAAAAATTAATCCGTCAATATCAAATTTTAAATAAAAAATAGCTACATAAAATCTGATACGACGGATTAATTATTATAAGAAATCATTCTCGCGTAAACACTTTTTATACGTTTCATCAATAAGTTCAATTGCCATCACGGCCTTCTCGTTTTCAAATTTAGGGTTTTCTTTACAATAGTTTTTATAGAAACTTATATCTGCTAATACATCATCAAAAAACTCTTTACTGTGTCTCACCTTTGAACGTATCTCATCTGCAAATCTTAAAATTCTTCTTCGTGCTGCCTTAGCTCTTTCTTCTTCGGCTTTCTTATCCTGTTCCGAATCTCTTTCTTCTATATTAATGATTTTCTTTTCGACGTTATCTAACCTATCAATTATCTCTTTATTTGCAGCCTTGCCAAACTGTTCTGCTAACCATGTCCATGGTTTGTATTTGTCACTAAAATTCTGAACCAGAGTAGTAACAATGACTGTAGCAACACCTGCAAGCCATGTTATACCCTGTAAATCTAATATGCTAAATATACTACTCATATTACCACCTATATTATTTTTTACCAAACAATTTACCTATCTTTTTCTCATATTCCTCAACCTCACAATCCTGTTCATCAAGAATATCAGACATATTGTAACCAACCAACTCTTTATTAAGTAAATACTGCTCAGCCGACTTTAATTCATAACTTACGTCATCTACAAGCTTTGACACCATGTTATCGACCTCCATTTACTTACTTTACAATTAGGCTATATCTGCAGCCGAGGTTTATACAACTCTAGTGACTGCAGTAACGCCTAAAATATCATATAATTATATTATATCACACCTCAATAAATAAGTCAATAGGTAAAATTAAAATTTAAATAAAATTTTTAACAATATCTATCATAAGAATTATTAACACGTTTATCACTTACACAAATATAAAGCATAGTTGTATTTATATTTGCATGACCTAAAATAACTTTAATCTCATTTAACGACATACCTCTCTCAGATAAATTCGTTGCTAAAGTTCTTCTAAATCTATGCGGATGAACATTTGAAACACCACTTCTACTCTCTATTGTTTTTAATATAGACCTTAATCCACTAGTAGTCAACCTTTTTTTAAGCTTAGATACAAAAGCAGCATTATCGCTGTCTCTCCTTGTGTTCAAATACTCTTTATAATACTTTGCAACTATATGGTTAAAATATACTCTTCTATTTTTTCCACCTTTACCATTTATAACATAAGCAATTCTGTTTTCTAAATCTATATCATCTACATTTAGATTACATAATTCTGAAGCCCTAACACCTGTATACAATAGCATCTCTAATATAGCCCTTTGCTTTACATTCTTACAGCCCTGTCTCATTGCATCTAGTTCGACTTCTGTAAATGGAAACCTATCTTTTTTTAAATACTTAATTGTAGGTACTTTATCTACCGGATTTTTTTGTAAATACTCTTCCTTAACAAGCCATTTATAAAATGCAGACAAATACGCTCTTTGATTTTCAAGCGAACTATTCTTATATCCCCTATTACCAAGCATAACAAGATATAACCTTATATCATATGGAGATATGTCCAAATAACTTTTATTGATAAAGAAACTAAACTCTTTACATGTCCTAAAATATTGAGCAATTGTTTTCTCAGACTTACCATTAAGTCTTAAACAGGCTATATACAGCTTAACAAGTTTTGGATTTGAGTTTTTTATAACAGAAACTCCTGTACATTTACTAATAACATCATATCTATCTATAACAGATACTATGCTATTAACGCACCTATTTAACTCTATCTGACCAATATTGTTATCTGCAAATATTTTAGTTACACACAACTCAATCTCTTTTAACAATTTTTCTTTTTCTTCATTCATGTCTAAGAACTCCTTATACGTATTAATTTATTTACGATGACTAATTCATTATATCATAAAAAGATAATACGTATAAGAAGATTCGTAAATATTATAAAAAAATTTTTTGTGATTTAAAGTGTGCTTTAATGGTCACTCCGTAATTCTAATTTGAATTGTTGTCGTGTTCTTCTCGACCTCATGCGCTTGCTGTTCGACCATGATTTTGCATGGTGCTTGAAGTCTGTAAACACGTTTTTGCCGTTTGATTTCTTGTAGTGGGATTTTCCCATTCTATCACCTCTCAGCTTGTTTCTCAGCTTGTTCACACCATACAAGTAGCAATTATGCGTCTAAATCCTGCCCAGTCTTAATGACATGTCCCTTGCCACAATTGGGGCAGTCAATGTCTTTAAGCAGTGTTCCGACCTGTCTGACTGAAATCCAACGCTTGCCGCATTTTACGCAAATAACTTCGCTTACTTCGTGCGGTTCGTTTTTGTTAATGGGTATAATCATGCTACAGTCCTTAATTCATTTAACGAAGTTGGTTAGTTATATTTGCATCGGGTGAGGATTTCCACCTCACATGAAGAGTTTGTTTGTCACCTGCCGAACGGGAAATCTTGTCTGTGTCAATCCTTTGTGATTGCTCACTGCTCTCCTTCCAAGCCAAGCGTCTACGTTTTCCGCCACCGATGCAATTAGGCGATTTATTAGGTGTTTTCGCCTAATCTTGCTCTGTTGGAATCGGTTCAAAGCAGTCATGCACCTCTCTGCCGTCTACTTCACAATCCCACTTTTCACAGCGGTCGTAGTACCAACAATAATGCGAACAGTTGTCACAGTTCATCTATGTCACCTCAATATAGCTTTATGAAAGAGCCTCGGCAATCTTGCGCTGGATAAACAGCGTCGGGTCCGCACGATACTCTGCAGTGACTTCCCCAGCATCCGACCAGATATTGTTGGCTCCGAGAAGCGTGGACAGCTCGTTGGGAGTTAAGGTGACGGTGATGGGAGTTGCAAGAGGATAGACTATTGTTAGATGAGTTTCATTTAAATATGCTTTTAAATCTTCCACGGTTTCAAAAAGAGAACCCGATTCGGGGACAATAATTCGTGGGCATTTTAACGCATTATATTGAACTCTTGCTCCTCTACCACCTGTAATAGTTACAAGGAAATTCGCAATAACATCTGTTTCCCATACGTTTGTGTCAACCGCATAGTCATTACCCCATTGGAAATACCTAAAAGCGGCATCTCCACTTCCTGCATGTCCCATAGCTATTGTTCCAGAACCATCCAGTTCTTGCATCGCCCTATCAATCACCAACTCACCCTTAGTCACATCAAGCGTTCCGCCGTAGACAGTCTGACCGAGTGAGATGTTGATGCTCTGCACATGCCCTTCGTGGTAGGCGGTATCTGTTGCAGGATAGTTGATGCAGATGTCGTGGTTGTAAGTGGTGCCGTATGCCGCAGATGTTGCGAACCTCATAAACCGTGCATTGTTTGGCGTCGTAAAAGTTCTGTTATTAGCCGTAGCGCTAGTGGAGCTGACAAAGGCCTTGTCTGCATCATAGAACATAATATCGAGGTACATTCCCGTCCCAGACGGCATATACGCATAATAGTTCGTGCCGGGGAACACGCTTATATAATTGGTGGTTTTACTTCTAATCCTTGTGTTCGTTTCCCACGGATTGCCTGTCGCTCCGGCATATCCACCAACTTCCCACTCTTCATCCCACACATTAACTCCCGTCCTCGTCACCACCGCCTGCGTGTGTCCGCTGATGGGGCAGATGTTGGAGTAAGGGGCGAATGTTGCATCGGATACGGAAGAAAGGCGAACCATCGGCTTAAAAACGAGATTATTACAGACATATCCGTTACCGATAACAATCATCAATTTTCCTGCTGTCACAGCTTCCGTAATTGTATAGCCACTTCCTATATCAGCAATCGACGTGCCGTCAACCGACAAGACGTAAGTATTACTAGACCCGCCACTTGGACATCCATTAAGAATTGTATTCGCATTAAAATCCATCGTTGCGAGACCAATATATGTTCTAGCATTAGCCGTTCCATTAAGTGTAAAAGTGCCGTCTGAATTAAGGACAGTTGTAATGCCATTTAATGTTTTAGGGAACCCTTCATAAACAACAGGATTAAGCAGATTCTTCCCACCCCCAGCGGGCCAAGGATTATCATATCCATTCAAGTCCTGAATCGGCTCAATATCCACCGTCAGGCTCTTAATAGGGAGTTCTGCACCGTCGGAGAACGATGCGATTGATCCGCTCGCTGTGTCCGTAGGGAATGCCTTGAGAAGGTCCGTCACGTCCGCTTTGGCCGTAATAGCCGGTGCGTCCTCAAGCGGAACATACTCGTTTACTCCGTCGGTCTGTCTTACGATGTAATCTCCATCCTCGGTGGGAGATGCGGGTGCGCTCTCAAGTTTGGCCTTGAGGTTCTCGACGTACTTCGTTACGTGTCCAACGGGAACAACGCTGTCAGTCACATACTCTTCCGTGCCGCTTGCGTCTACTACCTGCGGGTTTGTGAAGGGCTGGGCGGATTCGGTTGTGGGTGTGGCGAGTTCGTATACAAGCATTACGCCGGACATTGCCGCTTTGAATTCGGAAGGTTCCATGATGGCACCTCTGACAGCTAATACCCCATTACCACTCACACCAACGCCTTTTAAGTCATCACCCCATAGTTCATTGATATTTTTTGTTTCAGCGAATGGACAAACTGCATTTGCAACGATATTTCCGGCAGCGGGTTTCGCGTCATTTCGATTTGCATAATACAATCTTGTATTCGTTCCTGTTGCGTTGACGTACCACGTCAGCGTCCCCAAATCCACAATGCCATATCTTCTCGTCACTTTGCCCGTGCTCTCGTACACATCGCCGTCGTAAACCAGGTTGTTGTCTGCGTCCAGCTTCGGCAGGCCACGGAGTTCGAGGGAATCATCCAGCGGGTAAGAGTGCTCCTCGTAAGGCTCATATGTGCCGTTCTTGGCGGGGTCGGAAAGGTTGATGCAGATGTCGCCCTTGTAGGTTGTGCCGTATGAGGCATCAAGCCTAAATCTTATCTGATGTGCATTGCTTGGCGTTTGGAATATACCCGCTCCTGCAAGACCATTGCCGATGTAATTGCCGTTTGCATCGTAATAAAACAGATAGAAACCGCCTGTAACTTGTGGGACATAGTAGTTAGTTGATGGGAAACAACGAATTGCATTCTTTGAGCGAATGCAACTATTGTAAGTCACTTTCTCTCCTGTCGTTCCGTTATACGTTCCAAGTTCCCACTCTTCGTCCCACTGATTGAACCCCACCATCTTATGCGCACTTGCCTGCACACTCACCAACTCGCCTGCGTTATAAGGGATATACCCCGCATTGAAGATGCGAGGGAAATGCGCCTTAAGCCACTCTACGCCTGCGCCTGCGGTGGCGGTTTCCAGGGAGTAGACGTAATCCGCGATAGTGGTGCCGAACATCTGAGTGAGGTCGAAAATCTGCGGCGTAACTGTAATATTAACGGTTGCTCCGCTTACGACATTCAACCGAAAATGCTCGGTTTTCGATGTGCTAGGTTTGTAGATAGCATTGCCGTTAAAATACTGGTTATATCCAGTTACCGTATTCTGATAAGTTGCAGATGAACCGCCAGTGGCTCCGATAAACAAATAAACATGGTCTGCTTTATAGGGTATGAGCATCTTGTCATAGTTAATGTTTACGCCGCCTGTCGCTGTTCCTGTTACAGTGATCTTCCCATTGCTTACCGTGTATGTTATTTCGTTTAATGTCCCACCGTTTACGATGGTATCCAACTGCTGATTCCACGCCACAGACCCCCCGACGATCTCCAGTTCCTCTCGGTCTGCGTTATCGGATGCGGTCATGCGGAAATGATACGGCACACTGTCCGTTACACCCTTATCACTCAAAATCTGCTCTGCACTCGGCACAACTCCGTCAGATTCAAGAGCAGTAAATTCGCTCTTTAAATCAGATATATCCTCAGCATTCTGGTCTATCTGTTCTGATTTAGCATTAATACCGTCTACAATATCCTGTGCTTCACCTTTGGCAGTTTCGGCTTCATTCTTGGCTGAGATTGCATCATCTTTAGCCGTAATTGCGGTATCTCTAGCAGACTCTGTTTCACTTTTAGCTAATGCAGACTGTTCTGCATAATACTTTGAATTGTTATGATACGTTGTATCACTTACACCTACATCTGCACCTTCTCTTTGACCAACAGCCCATGCCTCAGAATCAATTGCATGTGTCTTTGCAAGTTCTTTCTGATTTCTACCAGCAGCATTAACATCAGATATAGCAGCTGTGACTTCATCAGAGAAATTAGCAGACGTTTCATCTACACTACTCTTAGCACTCATAACTGCATCTTTGGCAGCAAGCGTATCATCTTTAGCACTGATAGCAGCATCTCTAGCTGACTCAGAATTATTCTTTGCAGATATTGAAGCATCTCTAGCAGACTGAGCAACATCTCTAGCAGACACCGCTTCGTTCTTAGCACTTACAGCAATATCCTTTGCTTCAATAGAGTTTTCTTCTGATTCATGTGCATTACCGGCAGCAGCTTCTGCACGTTCAGCCACTTCAGTATATGAATACATTAACTGTTCAAATTCTTCTTTGGTTCCTGTATAACCACGATTTACGGCGGCAGCATAAGCTGTGATTCCACCCATATCATCACTTAAAACAGCCATATTATAAAACCTCCCTAATTAAATGACCACGCTCATCTATACGGAAGTTTACGTCCACACCGTCCGTTCTTGTATAAATTAAATGGTCACGTGCATCTATTTCTAACCACATAAAACCAGCATTATTAGCAGCCTGTTCTGCCCTTCGTGCATTAACTTCTGACTGCCTAGAATATTCAAGTGTATTACCCTCAGACTGTTGAGCAGCGTTTGCAGACTGGTTAGCTGCATCTGCATACTCATGAGCTTCATCTCTATAACCTTTAGCATCGCGTGCTGCCTGTTCTGCAAACCCTTGAGCTATCTGTGACGAACCTAAAGCAATTTGAGCTTGTTCGGCCGCATCAGTAGCAGCAGCAGAATCACTTGCCGTACGTTCAGAAACAAGATTTAATGCTGCAATCGTTTGACTGATAATATCCATCTGCTCTGGCTCTGGATAAACATTTTCTCTATCAGGTCTATATTTATTTGGAATATGATATATACGAACTGTTTTACCATACCCCTCTTCGACATAATAATAAAATGCATATATAGCTTTACCAGTCTGAATATATTGAAATGGAATCTCTACACCTGTTGAATCACCTAACTTAGTAGTAGATTGACCTTTCTTATCACTATTAGAAAAATCAATCTGATAATACTCTGGTAATTCTATATCATCAATAAGTAATTTTATACCTACATCACATCTTGTGACCGGAGTTGTAAGTACATAACTACCAAAATCTTCTACAACTCTTACTATATTGGAAGTATCCATATCATCCCTCCAATGCATCTAATCTACTAATTATATTTGAAAGCTGTGTTCTTATAGCTGCACCTGCAGTAGCATAAGTAACTCCATCAGCACCAACTCTAATATCAGTTAATTCTGTATCCTTACTAGCTGTAACAGCTTCATACTTAACACCTACAAGTTTATAAACATATCTTGCATTTGCATTGCCGCCTAGCGTCTGTACCGATGCACTCTGCGGTTGACCATTCCATGTCCAATGTACAAAATCAATTGTAAAATTCTGTGTCTCCGTGCCATCACCTGCTATTGTGCCAATCTTTATTTCAAACACAGCCAATGGCATATTATTAGCCGCCTCTCCATCTGTAAGATTTACAGCCCTAATAACACCGCCACCACTACCAATTAAAACATCTGGCGTAAACCTTTGAATGGCAGAATTACCAGCAAAATTATAATATACGTCAATGTAATCATAATCTGTAACAGACTCTTCTGCATAAATCATATCACCATCTGTATATACTTTACCGCTCCACAATGTGGTTTCTGTCATTCTTGTAGCATTTGCAGATACACCACTATGTTGAGCTATAAATGTATCCATCCTAGCATTAAGAACAGTTATATCACTATCTACTCCAGATTCAAATGTATCAACTTTATTATTAATATCTGCCATAAACTGTGTAACATTATTATTAAGCTGAGTTACATTTACACTTATAGTTGCAGACTGCTGACGAATCTCATCAAGTAGCTGTTGGAATATTGTTTCAGCAACTGTTGGAACTTCAATACCAGAATCGGATACAGACTCCTGAACATTTACTACAAATTTGGCAGATATTACGGTATCACCAGATTGATTTGTTAATTTAATATTAGCAAGACCTCTACCAGATGCATCTGTCATGTCTGCTTCAACGTGCACTATGACATAATTACCATCAATAGTACAGGTATGCTCGTAATATCCACCATTACTTTTTAAACCACTAACAAAGGCAGATATACCAGTTGGTATTGTAAATGACCTGCCTCTATTTAACATATAAAATCTTATATCTCTGCCATCTTCAAACTGTGATAAATAGACGACAGGATAATTACCCTGTGGGGTAATGTCTAATCTATAATCATCAATTACAAAACTACTCATATATCACCTCTTGTTACAGTATTACTATATCATAATAAATTAGTCACTTGGTATCCAAGCTAAACGAACTTTAATTGTTTGGTTTGACACAGCAGAAGTATTTGCTCGATAGACGACCAAATAAATATTAGTTCCATTACCCACTATTTCAGCTCTCATTGTTGCACTTGAACCATTATCATAAACTACATAACCAACTAAAATATGTGAGTTCACAAAATCAGATGCAAAACCCAAAATAGTGACCTGCCCTCTGGTACCAGGAGTACCAGCAGAATAATTGACAGTCACTGAATGATTTGTATAAGTTACTATATTATTGAGCTTATCCTTAACCGCCGTAACCAGCTTAGCTTCTGTAATACTATTATCTGGTATATCACCAACTATTTTATTATCTACATACTGTTTTATCTTTGACCAGAGTGTGGCCAATCCATTTCCATCTAAATAAGACATACCACACCTCCTTATACAAGTATAGCTTCTATCTCTGATGTAGTCAACGGAGACAAACCTAAATCACTAAATGTTTTATTACCTACAAGAGTAACTCCTTCAATAGACGGCTTACCTTGTAAATCTTGATATGTAGAAGATACTGCTGTTACAAATCCATCTGAATTTAAAATGGTAGTATAAGTTCCATCATATCCTGTACTTGAATAATGTAAACCATTATCATCTAACTTAAATAATTTAGTAGCTGTACCTACAGAATCAGAATCAATTAGAATTAAAAACTCTTTCTTGTCACCAGACGTAGCATCTAATATCCACTTGAATGGACCACTTGTACCCAATATCAAATTAGATATACTTTCTATGCTATTGTCTATTGATTGTATCTTATTCGCTGTATTAGTTCTATCACTTTGTACAGATGATGTAATTCCTTCAATAGATGGCATCACAGAACTCAATGTAACCTTATCAAATGAATGGTCATTATATTCAACATATTTTATACACTGATGGTTGACTCTTAAACCTCTTCTCTCATCAACTATGGTGACAACTTTATACAGATACATCTGGCCATCTACATTATTTACATCAAATGTATAAGACCTCTTGGGTATACATAAATCAGCAAGAACACTTTCACCATAAGCTTTTAAATGTTCTGGTACTGTATACCTCTCATCAACTACGCTATCTGAAATAATTTTATCAGAATAAGTAAAATCTTCAACATATTCTTTGCCATCATTAACTGAAGCTATTGTTAAATACTTACCAGTCTTTTCATCCTTTTTACCATATACATATAATCTTGTAACAAAACCACTACTATCACCAACGAACTTTAAATCAGACATATTCAAATCTTCAATAAAGAAATCGCCAGATGGTAAAAATGAATCAGTATTTATTACATATAATATTTTGTCTATTGTATTATAATTAAATACAACTCCATAAGTAGATGATATTTGACCTAATATAGTTTTTGCATTAGCGGCTCTAAAAGGCATGCCTTCTTGATATTCTACAGTAGTTCTTCTAGTTAAATCTACACCATCACCATACTCAATAGACCAACCAATTGGTAAAATCTGAGCTAATACATTAGGTAATGTTATATTTGTTTTTCTAAAATCTATATAAATATTTTCAAGCCAATCATCATAATCTAAATTACATGTTACAATTACGAAATCAGATTGTTCCTCAATCTTCTTAACTATAAATCTATTACCACAACACTCAACCTTTACCTCTTCGAGAATATAGGCATATCCAGAATATGACTTTTGAATATCAAATGTCAATGTATCCTCACCATCAAAATTATGAGTATAATAACATCTGTCATCTTCTACATAGATTGGTATTGCTTCACTAGTATTTGTATAGTTGTATACTTTTATTACCATAACACACCTCAAATTACAAATACTGGATAATATTTAACAATAATATCACCTACACCATCTGCATTGCTAACGCTTATATTATTATCACCAGAAACAATCATTGGAAACTCTGTAAGATTTGTATTCATAAAATTATTGCTATATGATTCAAAACCATCTCCACCATATAACTCATTTATAATATCAAATTTAGATGCAGACGTCCCGCATAGAACCCTACCACTAAGACCATCTATAACATGATACTTATACGATGAAAAATTATTTATTGTAATTGATTTAGAGTTACACGTTAATGTTACAGAACTTTTTGTTAACTTACTTTCAATAACTATCAGTGCACCACTATCAATTATACCATCATTATTTATATAAAGCGTATTATCACTAAACGTTAATGTTTTATCATAAATAACAAACGGAAGTCGTTTAACAGCCACAAATGTAATTTCTAACAAATAATAGTTATATACATCCGTGTGCTTCATGGTATAGGTACTCATTATACCAGAATACTCAAACTCTGTATCACCTATATTGACTGTGACAATTCCTTTTTGAAATGCACCTATAACTCTATTACAATTAATTTGAGCCTGTTGAGCATTCTGACCACCAACATAAAACCTTAACTTTATGCCATTGTTACCATTACTGAATCTATTTAATAAATAAGAGTGCCTACCAATCTTTTTATAAATATCAGATGATATTGTAGCAATAACAGGCTCATAATTAATTAAATCTGCATTATAATTATATAAATCAAAACCATCTACGATAACAGAATCACCGAGAGCAGGGTCTAATAATCCATAATTATCGTCATAAGGTAATCTATCTTCAAACAAATCAACCACCTCCAGTAGCAATAACTCTAGATACTACAGGGGCAAGAACTCTACCTACCCTCTCTCTATCCATTACAACATTTCCTTGCTCCATTTCAACATTTACATTATTTACAATCGGAGCCGTTCTTAATGCGTCTGCTATATACTGAGCTAACATCCAGTAAAGCTCTGACATAACCTGACCACTAACTCCATCAGATACTATAGACGGGTCCATAAATGTACTACCTATTACAAATGATTTTATATTATCATTATAATCTGTAATAGCACTATTAAGAGAATCTTCAATCTGCCTCATAGTTCCAGGTAAAGCCTTCTCAAAACCAACAGCAATACCAGGAGGTAACCATCTACCAACCTCTCTCTCAGCCAATCTTGAAGGCGAACCGACTTCAGCACCTTCTTTCATAGCACCTATAATATTACCAGCAAAACCTTTTACTTTATTCCACAGCCAACCGCCTAGACTTGATATACCATTCCAGAATCCGTATACAATATCTTTACCTATTGAACCTACTTTATCTGGTATACTTGATATACCATTTACAATATTGTCATAGAAATCAGACGCTGCTTTAGTAGCCTTTGCGCCAAAATCAGAAACAAATTTTGCAGCTCTCTCTATTGCTTTATCTAACTTTTCTTTAACTCCACTTGCCAATTTAGCAAGCTTCTCTTTATGTTTATTAACAAAGTCAGAACCGGCTTTCATACCTTTATTAACAAAATCAGCGGCCCATTCTGCAACTTTAGAAATAACATCTGTTAAAAATTTCTTTATATTACCAGGAAGCTTTCCAATAAAATCACTAACCTTACTTAAGAAATCAGAACCAGCTTTATAACCTCTAGATACAAAATCTGTAGCCCATTTAATAATAGCTGTTATTATATTATTAAACCACTTTGTTACATTATACTGAACATTCTTTACAAAACGAGAAATATCACCAAATACTTTCTTAAAAGCATCTGCAACAATATTAAATAATTCTGTAGCCTTTTCACCGACATAATTAACAAATGCAAAGAATATTTGTTTGGCTGCCTCTAATATCTGTGTAAATACTGGACCAAGTAGCTCTATAAGATTTGTTACAAACTGTAGAAATCCACCAAACAGCTGATCTATTATCGTCTGGAAAAACTGCCAGAAGCCATTCCATATATTCATTGTATATTCAGCGGCACCAACAAAATCTCCTCTTATAAGACTTACTATAAGACCTATAACATCTGCAATTAAATTAAAAGCTGCAGATATTGTTGTAACAAGAGAACCGAATATGCCTTCAAGTAGTGGCTGTAACGTATCTAATAAATCTAAAGCAAATTTCTTTAATGCTTTCAATCCAGGTCCCCAAACCTGCATTAATTCATCAATTCTTTTCTTAATATTTGCAATTGCAAATGATATACTAGAAACTAAATTATTCCATAAAAGAATCATTCTGTTTCTAAAATCTTCATTCGTTCTCCACAAATGAACAAATGCAGCAATCAATGAAACTATAACACCTATAATAATTAACATAGGAGCTGATAGACCACCGATTATACCACCAAAAATAGTAAAACCATTTTGTAATATAGTTATAGCTGCATGTATATTTTGTATATTTGCATAGAACTTAGAAAATAGTAATACAATCTTACCTATTGCAAATATAACTGGACCAACAGAAGCTGCCATTAACGCCATCTTAACCACAAACTGTTGAGTTTCTGGAGATGCTGTATTGAATGAAGTTACAAGATTCTTTAATCCTTGAACTAAACTTCTTAATGGTCCATTAGCCATATCAGATATAATTATCTTGGCTGTACCTAAAGCAGATGTGAATAAAATCCAATCGCCTTTAAGATTATCTATCATAACCTGCTGCTGATAAGCTGCATCACCAAGACCACCAAATGATTCAGAAGAACCATCAATATCGGCAGCTAATTCTTTAAACTTTTCATCAGATGAGTTTATAATCGCGAGTACACCAGGAAGAGCCCTTGTACCAAATATATTTGCTACAGCATTCAATTTTTCCATCTCGGTAGTAGGAAGTGAATGACCATATTCTTCCATTATCTGTTCGCCGGTCTTTAAATTACCCTCTGCATCGTATAACTCTACATTAATACCACCAAATGTTTCTCTCCACTGTTCCATACTCTTTCTAAGAGATTTTACAGAGCCATCTGTGTTATATAGAGATATACCATACTTTCTCATCAGAGCTGCATTTTCATCTGTAGGTGTTGTTAACTGTTTTAATGCCTGTCTTAATCCTGTACCTGCCTGGGTACCTTTAACACCAGCGGATGCCATTGTACCTAATGCTAACGCAACATCTTCAAGTTTGTAACCATAAGCACCAGCCACAGGAGCAACATACTTAAATGACTCACCTAATAAATCTACATTAGTATTTGAGTTAGCAGATGTAGCTGCTAAAATATCAGCAAATCTACCAGCTTCATTAGCCTCTTTACCAAACGCCGTAAGAGCATCTGTAACAATATCAGAAGTTCTTGCTAAATCTACACCAGATGCTGCAGACAATGCCATAATTCCTTCAAGGCCTTCTAGCATATCTACACCACCCCAACCTGCTAATGCCATATAATAAAGCGCGGATGCAGATTCTTCGGCTGTAAACTTAGTATCATTACCCATCTGAATAGCTTTTTGTCTAACAAGATTAAATGCAGATTCAGCATAAGAGCCCATATCTTCATACTGCAATCCTGCTTCTTCTGCTGCTCTTTTTAATCTCGATGAATTTTTATCCTGCAATTCACCAAAGTCACCACCAATAGCCATGACCTTAGCCATTGCAGCATCAAAATCGGCACCTGCTTTTATAGAGGCTGCACCGAATCCAATAACTGGAGTTGTAACAGTCGCTGTTAAACCTTTACCAACAGCAGTAAGACCCTTACCTATAACTCCAAGACCACCAGATAAAGCATTAAATCTTGTATCTAATCCGGCTACACTTTCATAAGCCGCTTCAAGAGTAGCATAAAATTTACTACCATCTAAAGCAAGTGTTCCAACCGCTGTTCCTAAATCTATCAATCGTTACACCTCCTTTCTTTATTCGGAAACTTTTACATAAGAACCAACATCATAACCCATGTCTTTATACATTTCACTGGCCGTTTTATAGTTCTTAACTTTTACTTTACCATCTTTATCAAACTTTTTAAAATTAGGCTCTTTACCATCTTCTACTTTAGATAAAATATAAATACAAGCTTCATCAAAACAATAGGCTGTATATGCATCTTCTATCTCTAAAATTTCACTTGGCCTAACCTTAAATCTCTTTGATATTAATACTACATTAAGTATCTGTTCACTCGTTACGAAAATTTTCCAGTGCTTTTACACCGCCCTGAGCATACTGGAATACAGCCATAATCTGTTCATCTGTAAGTTCTATACCAGACTCTTTAATCTCGTTATATGTAGGTTTTACAAATGCAGCTTCACAAATAATTTCACAAATATCATAAATCTCTGTAATACTAACTCTCTTACTTACTTTACTATCTGTAAATAAAGAAGTGGCCTGAGACAGCAGACTATTAGGAATTACACCAGACTTGCAGAGTTTAAGCATACTAGGACGTCTGAGTCTTGCAATAAATTTAGTACCATCACCAAACTCAGGAAGTTCTACTACTCTAGAATCACTTATCTTTGTGAGCTTACTAAAATCTACAACATCAGAATCTCCATAGACTCTAGCGGTCTTGTGTTCATATGAAGTACTAATAGGCTCATCCCTAGCTGTTTGTGCAGCCACTACAGCCACGGGCATCTCGATAACATTATCACTAGGCTGTTCTGCTCTATATGTTCTATTAATAGCTGCAATCTGTTCATCTGTAAAACCAAGGTTTCTTAACTCATTAATAGTATATTTCATTTTATTTTCCTTTCATAATAACAAAATATACTGGCATATTTCAGCCAGTATATCTCATAAATAATATTAAGCTGTAGCCGCAGGGCCTTCCATATTAGTAGTACCGACAAGAACCGGTAATGCCTTTACATAGGAAATATCATATGGCGGCTGACCTGTGTTTGGAGCACTATTGATTGTATACTCAGGAGCACGGAACGTATCATCCTCAGAATTAAATGCAATAGGTACACCGGTACAGTTGGGATACATAGTCTTTTCATAACCGGTGATAACACCAGCCGCATTATAAATAGCAGAATAAGCATTAAGAGTAAGTATCTTACCCTTATCATCAGAACCGGTAACTGGCGGAGTATAACCGGCAACTCCATATTCAGTCTCTGTTACTCCAGATTCTGTATGGTTAGCATCCTGCCAATATTTGATAGTACCACCCTGAAGTAATTTAACAAGCTCAGGAATAAATACATTATCGTGTAATGTAATCTGATGACCGGTTATTGTTACAGAAGCAGGTTTCTGAGCTTTAAGCTTACCTTTTACAATAAGTTTAACAGCATCCTGTTCCTCTGTCTGAGCTTCTACCTCAATCTGGTTTGCAGTATCAAAACCAATTTCCACTTCCGTACCATTGTTATCATAAGATACAGTAACAAGGCTAACGTCTATTGTAGGAATTGCGTTCTTAACAGCATTAACGGACATTTAAACACCTCCTCACATAGCTTTCTTGTAATTCTCATACTCAACAGATATATAATGAGCTTTTATAGTATCATCATAATATGATGGTATCTGTTGACCATACTTTCTAATCATAGGATATAGTTCTTTTCTAATAATTCTCTTAACCTTTTGAACTAATGGTTCTAATAAACTATAGTTATTCTTTGGAACGAAACACATAACAGCATACATATCTCTATCAGTAGACATATGAACGTGTTCATAAGAACCATCATTTTTTACTATAACATAAGGGAACAAACAGTCACCAACATGTTGTCCTGGAAAATATACCTTTATACCATTTTTCTCTAAAGCCTTGTATATGTCCATGGCTCTAGAATCCTCAGGAACAAATGTTGTTGGGTCGATATACTCATACATATTACATACCATCCATTATATTGTTCATATCATTCATAACCATTGGACCAAACAAATCAAGTGTAGGCTGAATTATAGCAAATCTTCCACCATAATAATTTTCAAGATACACAGAATACCAAATGTCTTTACCGTGGCCTATCTCTATGGTTGTTACATATTTCATTCTGGATGTAGTAACTTTACCATATAGACCTCTTTCGGCATTACCCGTTCTATTTTTCCATTTATGGTTTTGTTTCATATACCTCTGCATCTCTTCAGCTTTTCCTTCAGCATACGCTTGAATTACTGGCTGTGAACTTAATTGCATTTTCTTCAGTCTTAACTTTATTTGATTTTTACCTTCCGGGAACGCCACTCGCACTGCCATAATCAATAGCCTCAAATGAGATAGTACAAACCATACCCCATTCCATGAAATCTTTTACACCAGTAACTCTACATTTTCTACCAGAAAAATAACAAAAATCTCCAACATTTATATGACATCTTGTTATGCCATCTTCATCTTTATACATAACATCATCGGTTATACACATTATCTGTGGAAATCTTTTTATTCTGTACTCACCATTCTCAGTAGTAGTCATCAATAAATACGAATCAAGTATATGAGCATTATGTTCATAATACAAACCTTTAACAGTAAATACCTTTTCGCCACTACCAATTACTTTCTCACCAAATGGATTTGTATCTTCTCTGTAGAAATCAAATTCTTTACCACTTCTTTTGATTTCTCTTTTTACTTTGTACACCTCAAACTTATTATTTACAGCCATATCAACCTCCAATCAATATACCTGAGTTAAACCTCTTATACTTGGAAGCTAATCTTCTGAAATAACCAGATGTATCATCCGTAGTCATACCACTCACTGTTATTGTAGAATCTTCTGCTTTTATAATTAAAAGCTCATATATCGTAGCATCTACATCATTACCATTCTTCTGCAGATAATACTCAATATCTTCATCTTCAAAATACGGACACTGATGTTCCCTTGTTTCAATCTTAACTCTCTCTATAGCACCAGCAATATCCGCCATAATGTACCTCACATGTTGCTCTTGGCAACCTCATCAAAATGCTTCTTAATAATGGCCTTACCCTCTTTGAGGTTCTTTGCTCTAGAAATATCAATATCATTAAGATTAGCATATTTCTTAACTTCAATACTAGACCACTGAGAAATAGGTTTCTCTACAATAGCATTTAAAAATGCAGCATCTTCATCAGAAATACCTGACTCATCAACTATATTAAGATTAAGAGAATCATCATCTACATCAGGTACTTCAGCAATATGTTCATCTGCTTCATGTTCATCAACAACTTTAAAACCCATTGTTTCATATACTGGAAAAGCACCTTTAGTGATACTAAACGTATCAATACCATTAGATACTGTAATCATAACACTCTCCTTTTCATTTTATTAGGGTGGCCAACATAGTCAACCACCCACAGCCATAACATCAATCACGGAGTAATATCAATAATACCGATATGGTCAGCCTGTTCAAAGGAAGGCAGACAAATCATAGATACAATTGTTTCTACCTGTACGGGGTCAACTTTCTTGGTTGTAACAACAGCTACACCAGTATCTGTAATAGATACATTAGCTGCCGAACCGGACATAAGGTCAGACTCTGCAGGAGTAGTACCAAACCATGTCTTACCAAGATTTCCATCGGGGAACATTACAAAAGTATCTGCCGGCATAAATGCCTGAGCTGTACCGGACTCATCAGCATATCTATAATCATTTACATAGATACGAATCTTTGTTCTATTCTCAACATATCTAATAGCCTCGTCCTCTGTAATCTCACCAATATTAGAACGAAGAGCAAAGATTGCTGTCTTAATCTTTTCATTGTTCATAATATGGTCAAGAACTGTGCTATCGCACATCGCTCTAGTGCATGTGACACCAGTCTCATTACGAATTGTATTTCTAAGAGCACGAATATCTGCGATAGGGTCAGAGCTCTGATAATTAGACCAAGCAGTCTGTACTGTAACTTTATGATTGTTTGGAATACCATAATCATAAGAGAACACCTGACCATTATTAGCCATAGCAATAACACCAGTTGTAAGGGCCATCATTCTCATTCTCTCGCGAGAAGCACGAGCACCACGAAGAAGTCTCATCTCATCATCAAATACTCTGTTCATAACGGCATCAATATAAGCCTGATTGCCGGTTTCAAGTACAAGATTGAGTTCCTGTCTAAGCTCTTCATCGATGTATGTAGATTCCTTAAAGTAAGGCATCTGAGCCTGCATAGCCGAGAAACCAATACGAGGTCTCGGAATAGCAGCTGCATCAAATGCAGATGTTTTCAGAACAATAGGAAGTCCCTTTGCACCCTTAATCCACTTGAGGTCTAAGCCTCTCTTTTTATCAGCAGGGAAAAGTTCCTCACAAGGATAAGGAGCTTCGTCCTGTACTAACTCTTCCCAATAAGCAACCAGTTCCTGGGACTGCATTAAATCAAAAATAGTCATATATATTTACCTCCTAACTACCATAATCAAACATTGAGAAACTGTACGTCACCAACTTTGGTACCAGCAGTTACAAGAGCCTTAACATCAGTATCGAGTCTGTTAACATTAACAAAACCGAACAGAAGCGCCGTGCCATTCTTATTACCATCTGTAACATCTACATCATGTAAAAGAACAGCATTATTACCGGAATTACCATGCGTAACCGGTGTCTGTAAATTTGCTAAAGAAATTGTAATAGGTGTACCTGCCTTAGCAATCTTTCTTGTAACACCATTAGCCATGACATTTGTACCGACAGCCTGAGCGACTACACAACCTACAGAATACTGAAATTCTACGTTCGCTAAAATCTGTCTAGGTGCAGAATGTGTCGCGGTCTTAACACCATCATAATTAAACATATTATCCTCCACTATTAAAATAAATTACTTCCAATAACTACTCTTTGTGTTATTTGTCTTTCTAGCAGCGGCAAGTCTTTTACCAATTCCCTTTGTAGAATCGGAACCCTTAGAAGAAGTTTTCTTACCACTAATAGAACTACCTGTACCCTTCTTACCAACAGGATTATCTGAGCCTTCATCATCAGAAGAATCTGTAAACCAGAAAGGATACTTACTCTTAAAATTAGTAATAACAGAATCTACATCATCGTCGTCAGTAACTTTAGTAATAGCAAGAGCAACAACATCGTCTACACAATCTGCTTTGGCACCAAGCTTAAGAGCTGTAGCCTTGGCCTCTGCAACTCTAGCTTTCTCCATTGCCTGAGCAAGTTTTGCGTCACTCTCCGCCTGCTTCTCATTTGCCTTCTGCTCAGAAGTTTTCTGAGCTTCAATAAAGGCTTTAAACATAGAAACAGTGCTCGTATCTGAAGGGTCAATACCCAGTTCTTTATAAGCCGATGCTCTACCTTGCTGTTTCTCCTTAGTCATCATTCTATTTACTTCTGCCTGAGTAAAAGTCTTTTCATTTGCAGATTCTGCACCAGACGAACCGTTCTGATTGCCATTATTACTATTTTGTCCAGTTTCAACGTTCTCGTTCTGCTGGTCAGTATTTACTTCGTTATTATTTTCGTCATTACCCATTTTATTTTCTCCTTAATATAAATCCATGATACCCATGGTGGTTAATAATCCACATTAATATCGCGTGGTACGATATGACTCTACCGATTTAAATTTTAATTTGTTAATGTAAATTTTAAAATAGACGACTCATCACCATTGCAAATGACTTTACCATCATACTTTAACATCAAACTAAGCCTTTTTGTATTCAGCTTTGCTCTAAGGTCCTTAAATTTAGAATTAAGCTTTTGACTTATAGTCTGCTTATTTCTCTTTGCCAATGATAACTTAACCATATACTTATAACATTTTTGATAATATTCAAGCGTCTCATCATCATCAATTTGTACATAATGACGATTACCACACTTTTCACAATCAAAATATGTAAGATATATTGTGTCACCATCACACTTAAATGGAACCTTATGCTTAATAAGCGCTGAGTTTTGCGTTACATTATTTGCAAAACCACATTTACTACATTTAATAACTAAGCCTGTCATTATAAGACCCCCGATATTTTATTATATCATACACTAGATAAAATGTAAATACCTTTTTATAATTTTATTTAAAAAATTTGGGCCTCTCTAAGGCCTCAGGATTGATTTTATATTCAAGTGGTCTATCTTATCAAATGAAATATAAAATCAAATCCTTGGTATGAGGATGAGGCCCTGGTGTGGGCTTTTTAAGACCCACTGACAAAAGCTTATGGATAATATATTGGATTCATATAGAAACCAGCTAAATCACCAGATGCTTTTGCCTCATCAATAGATACCTCAAGAGTACATTGACCATTTGGGTGGTCTAATGGAACTTCTTCTGCGGTATAGAATGTGCCATCCCTATCTGAACATAATTCACATGGATGACCACCAGAAGCATGCCAAATATATCCATTAACAAATGGATTATCTTTTGTAATGGCTATCAATGTACTTTGATATGAATGCTGTATCATAGTCCTTGCTAGCCTATAAGCATTGTAATCAACCTTTCTATTATGAACAGAAACGATTTTTGTAACTCCATTCTGTTCATATGTCTTTACTGTCCATGGGACTCTGGCTTGAGGATTAACATACTTTTCAAGCATTTTTGCTATATCATAAACAGACATATCCTGAGCTATTCCCATTGAAATTATATTGTATATATCTCTGTCGTGACCTTGAGATATATTCCATATCCTTTCACTGAGTGGTTTCTTATCAGAATATAAATTACCAGTTATTATGTTTCTAACAGCTATATTCTTAGCATATGAAAATCTAGTATCAAACTTACTTATATCTTTTATACCTAAACTTGACAACCATCTTTTATTAACTGCCACTGTGATATTTGACATATCATTTATACCAATATTAATTCTTGAATTAATATCTGCACTAAGCTGTTTGCTGGCACTTCTCATTCTATAATACATCTGAGTGAGCTCTCTCATCTTTTGAACATCTGAACCACCAGACATCTTATAAGAATTATATTCTGACTTTATATCCCTAGCCCATTGATTATATAACTTTCTTATCTCTTTTAGTTCTCTCTTGGTTATATCATCTCTAGCTTCTTCGGCATCTTTAAAAATTAGCTTATTATCAGCCATTATAAATCAACCTTTTTATCTTCTTCATCTAACAGAGAGTCTGCAAATTTCTCTGTAAGGCCCATGGAAGTAATTAAACTGATAGCCTGAGCTCTAGATAACAAACCACCTCTATATTCACTAAGAATACGAATAAGAGAACTAATCTGAACACCATTAAGACGATTTATCTGACTCTGAACAGACTGAGAAGCTCCAGAAGATAACCTATCCAACTGAAGTGGATTTACTCCACTAGACTGCTGACCTGATTGAGCCATACCAGCATCATTCTGTTCATTTGTACCGTCAGATGATTCTGTACCATCCTTATTAATTGCATTAACACCGGCCGCCATAAAATCATCACTTGTATATTTATTTATAGCCGAATTGTCGCCATTAAAACCATTATTAAAACCACTATCTTCAAGTATCTGTCTTTCAAGTGCTATCTGATTAAGTTCATCATTAACTTGGTCATCTGTAAGTCCTCTCCATTTCTGCATATAAGATTTTCTTGACATTGTCTGAGATTCAACTTCTGCTAAATCTGTAGTCTTTTCTTCAATCTCATCCTCTGGAAGTGGAGTATTCTGGACAATAGATACTTCATAAGGATATTTAACTATAGTATCATCTGTGTACTTCTTTACACAGTTTGGATATACCACAGCACCTTCTATGATTATGTCAACCATCTTAGAAAGTGCTGGACCCCAAACTTTCATTTTCTCTTTACATCTAACTATTAACGGCCAATAAACAGCTTTAAGAGCCTTACCAGAAGTTATTGCTCCCTGCATAGTCTCAAGAGTTACATTTGGCATATCGACCAATTCATAGCCTGCTGTCTTAATTCTGTTAAGAGATGTATCAAGAGCTTTATAATAATTCATCTGAGATTCTAACATACCAACCTTGACACTAGGGCTCTCAAGATTTTGGTCAGAACCTAAATCCCATAATGCACCTGCTGCTGTAGAAAGATTCTTTGTTGAATTTGACTCCATATCTACAAGATATTTTGTAGGGTTCATAGATTTTCTTTCAGCATCAGAATCAGCATTAGCTAATTTACTATACCACTTTTCAAAATCAGATAAAAGCTCAATTTCAGATTCGCCTAAGCACTCACCTGTAAGTCCATCATTTATTATTACAAATGCAGGTATAAAATCAAGCATTATCTTCTGTTTTGGAGTAAGATTTTCGATATGTCTACCAGCACCATCGTATATATCTTCCTCTAAGTATACAATATGCTTACCACTATCTTCATCTTCCTCAAGTGTATACTTTTTCTTCATAACCCTTCTGTCTGCTAAAGACATACTATCTGTTATGACTACAAAACAAACAAATTTAGAAAGAACATTTGGATTTCCAGGTTTTGTTTCAAACAAGAAATGTGTTGATTTTACAAAAGTAATTGTAACTCCATCAATCTCATTAAAATTAACTACACCTGCAACTCTTTTACCTATAAAGCAATCTCTGGCACCTTTTATCAGAATATCCTCAAAACTATTCTTTGCTAAAATAGTTTTAATAAGGTCATTCATAACAGTAAGTGCCTTTCTGGACTCTTCAGTACTCTTAGCTAAATCTCCTTTAGGTTTAACAAATATATCAGGTTGCTCAGCAAATAAAAATCTAGCCTCTTTATTTATAAGGCTATATGCCATTTTATATTTTAACTGAGCAGGAACATAATCTCCGTTAGTACCTTCAACTGTAAAGCTCTTACCACGTCTATAAATGGAATAGTATTTACATATGCGGTTAACTTCATCAATTATAACCTGTCTATTGTCTGGAGATTCATCTCTAATGAGTCCATATGGAATATCATTATAAGCTGTTCTATAATCCTCTTGCTCTTCTAGCATGTTATTATATACAATAAGTTCCTCGCTTCTTTTCACGATAATCTCCTATCAAACTTTTCTTAAATAACTAGAATGAGCATATCCATACTTGTCTTTATATTTAATCAAAACCCAGTTACCATCTTTATGATTACATACACCAACTCTGGTTCCTTTAGGTAACGGACTAAAACTACATGTCTTATAATTGGTACCAGGACCGAGTCTGATATTTAACGGGTCTGTCTTAGTATTTACAATAGCATAATACTTAACAGTATGAGCAGCATCTGTTTTTGTATCTTCTGATACAGTATTATTATTGTCATAAGCCATTGTATCACCAACTAAATCATATCTAGGCATACCATAACCTAAGATTCTGGAGTCATTAATATTGTATTCACAATATCTTACCTCATCGGCTTTATTACCTTCAATTGTATATACTTTACTAACAGTAACTTTATATACAATTCCGGTATGGCCTGCACCACCAAAGAATATCTGGTAACCAACTCCAGGATTTCTGGTCCATCTCTTAGCATTCTTATAATGATTTATACTAAAATATGTATAATCATCAAAATCTCCACAAAGAACTTTTCTAGCCATCTGCTCACCATGACCGAAGGCATAACACATTTGTAAGATACACCAATCAACAAAGGCATCACACCAAGCGGCGTTTTTATCCATATTAGACGGCTGAATACGGTGGAGGTCGTCACCATACTTGGTGTGATTATTAGCGCCTTCGTGATAACCAACTTCTGCTTTAGCGATATTAATAAGTACATCTACAGGATTTGCTTTTACCTTTTCTACAGTAGGAATTGTACCATCATTTCTACCAGGTAGTCTATTAATAACTACATTAGCATCAACTTTCTTAGTACATCCATTTATAGATGTCTTACCGTACTGCCACAGCCAATACTTACCTTTATAATCTACGGGAGCATTCCAATCGGCAACCCATGTACACTCGTTAGCCGAATCTGATAACTGTGACATATCAATCTTGGTATTAAACCAACTAGCAGAAGCATATATACCTATATTATATCCCTTATTCTCAAGATAGTCAATAATAATTTTAAGAAATCTTGTTCTATCTTTCTTATTCAGATTATTGGCTCTACCCTGTTCACCGCCTTCTCCTTTGACGTTCTCTACATCAAGAGCAATTGGGAACAAAATATCAAGATTCTTAACAATCTCATAAAGCCACTTAGCAGACTCATTAGCCTCTGATTCTGTACAATCAGTAGGGAAATAATAAACAGAATAAGGAATACCTAACTTTTTAATCTCTGTGAGATGTGAATCAAATTTAAAATCTTTTCTTATCTTTTTATAATACTGCTTATTTGATTTTAATGAACCACGAAGCCCACATCTAATCATAACGCCTTCAAGCTCACTTTTAGCCTTTGACCAATCAATCTCATTGAACTCTGAAACATCAATAAATTTCTTAGCCATATATTACCCCTTAATAAGTTTATAGAAAGTATTTACCCAGCCTTGTACAGAACCTGGATTATAACCTCTCTCAATTAAATACGTTGTACGGGCATCATCAGTACCAGCTGTTCCATCTAATACAAGCTTAACAATCTCAAGAGTTGCTGACTTCAAAGAAAGCTTACCTTTATAAGGGCATTTATATGAATAAATTTTACCACCTTTATATAAATTAGCTTTTCCATTAAATACAACGATATTTAAATCACCATGAAGATTAAATACCTTAAACTTAGCTTTAAGAGCATTACCTCTACCTGTTTTAAGGAAATCTGTGGTTACTGTACTATAATCATCATCCCAATAAAATTCACAGCCAACAGACTTGAGATAATCTCGGCCTTCGGACTCAAGCCAATTTCCATGGTGAAGTCCGGTAATAACTTTTGGTTTAAGTCCATATTTCTTTGCGCAATAAGCTCCAGTATCAGCTGTATACAAAAGGCTTGAATTTGCAAACCAAGCACATAAAGAACCTTGATTTATATATGTCTCGGAATTTCTAGCTGAACTAGGCTGGTCTCTATATACAGTAAATTCAATATCACCGAATGAAAACTCATCACCATTATTGGCATATGCAACGGCTATATTCTTGGCTTTAGCTTTCTTTATAATTCTTTCAAGAGCAGCTATATTACCTTTGACTTCATCTGAATAATTTCTGTTATAAGAAGCAGGGTCAGGACAAATCAGCCACTCGGCATCTCCATAAGTATCAATATCCTTTTCAATGCCAAAGAGATGGTCATAATGTGGATGTGATAAGAAAAGTATTTTACGCTTCTTACGTTTGTTCAGCCTTCTTATGACTCTAGAAGCAGCATTACCACATCTGCCATCAAAACAAATTATATATTCCTCATTCTCAACATGAAAACAAGCACCTACTCTAGTCCGACCTTTGTCTATATCAGCAGGATAAATCTGTGGAGCATGATACCATAACATAATCACTCCTCCTCAATGTCATCAAATCCTTCGAGTCCTACACCAACTCCAGCATTAGCCACATCAGTCATACCTTCACCGACAATATATGCGACTACAGTAGCACCAGCCATAATAATAGCTGCAACCTGTTTTGCTTGTTCTGTTGTTTTACCACAAGCAATAAGAATCAACGTTACAAAAGCACATACAGAAAGCCAAAATTTTCTGCTTGTTAGCTTACGTTTCCAGTCAATCTTAATCTCATCGACTTCTTCATTCAAAATATCAAAATTATCCATATTAACCTCCTAAACAACATTTAATATATCATCGCCCCTCTTACTGTTATAATTCTTAAATTTCACATCAGCTACAGTTACAGTATCTAAGCCATACCAAATAGCACTACTTAATTGTTATCGTATCGGCTTTTTATCCGTACCTCTTATAGTTCAATTCCTATAAGTCCAGCGTACCTATTAACTTTTTATAGTTCAAAGCTCTAACTCTATACCTACCATATACTAGACTATTATTCTGAATTACATTTGTTATATTTACGTGATTATCAAAAAATCTTCTAGCATCTCTATTTGTAGGAAAATAGAACTTTTCGTGTGTAAATGTATCAGTAATAACAACAGACTGTAATCTTTGCTTTCTATTTATTTTGGGAATAATTGTTAAATCAGGTTTTTCAAGTATGTAATATTCTTTTACCCTTGAATTAATATGTTTAACTGTTATTCCTAATTCTGTACAAACGTCATACATACTTATATAGTGTCCTATATAATTTAACAAATAATCATAAACATAACACTCAAATCCTTTAAACTCTGCCAATCTATTAATTGTTATAGGATTATTCATATTACCTTTTCTATCTGTCCACCTAAGATTATCTGCTCTGTTATTACTTTTATTACCATCAATATGGTCGACCTCTTTATAAATTTCAGGTTTTGGATTATTTATAAATGCCATAGCTACTAACCTATGTACATATCCCTTTTTCCATCTCCTTTTATTTTTTACCTTAAAACCAAATAACTTATACCCATGGCCATTATCTCCATAATTTAATGTCCTACCGTTTGTACAAGTTACTTCACCATATTCATTTAATACATACACATCTAAAACATCTTCATATCCGGGAAGTGTATTTACTCTCACTTTATTCATACACTTATAATCCTTTCTCATTAGTTCCAATGGCTCTTGGTGACATTTTTCTTTCGTCAGTCACTACGCGTTGCACGTGTCTATAGCCTATCCGGCTATAAACTTCCGTTCGGGGGACCGTCTCAGGCTTTCCCGTTTTTCCATCGGTTTATACACCCCTAGTGTACTATGGTTAAGGGTGTGCGGGTCTATATTAAATTCATCATAAACGGTTTTACCATTGTTATCTTTCTTATATGTTAAATCCCTAAGCTCTTTTATAGTATTTACACACTTAGGAGATACTACTATTTTTCTAAATCTCTTTACCTTTCTGGTGTTTGATAATCTACTTCCTTGGAATTTATTTCTACATCCTCTGATTAGATAACCCATCTGACGATAATACTGAATAGCTTTAGGGTCCTCATTATCAGCGACTAATATCTTATTATAACCACTGAAATAATAACCATCTATTCTGTCTTTCAGAGCCTGCATTTTAGGATGTCTAGCCATCTGCATATCAGTTACGTGGTTTATGTATATCTCATCCCAGATATATAATATACCATTCTTTGAATCTACAGACATACTGATAACAGCATTATAACTATCTTCAAATCCAAAGTCGAAACCAAAATACTGATTCTCTGGACCTAAGTTCTTTACAGCAGCTACGAACTTACGACTATCCTTAGCAATAATAAGCTGAGGGAATACACGTACACCAGAAGCACCAAATCTACCCCAGCGAGCTACCATATATAATTGATAATCATAGTGACGTAAGTCATCAAGTCGTTTTATATACTGCCAAGGTAACCAAGGATTATCACCTGGAGTTGAATGGTGGTAATACATACCATTCTTTACGACAATCTTATTATCATAAAACTTTTCTTCGGGCATTATAACTATATCATTACCTCTCTCATCTTGACGAGTAAAGAAAGTAGTATATACCCAATTCTCACGATTGACTGGGTTACAGCTAAGAATAAAATGCATCGAAACCTTAGGAGTTCTGATACGTCCTAGAAGTTCTTTATAACCATCAGGGTTAACTTCAGAACATTCTTCTATCCAGACGATACTTACACCATTTATTGATTTTACCTTTTCTGGGTTATCCATACCTTTAAAGATTATCTGAGAACCATTCGGGAATAATATTCTCAAAGGTGATTTTAAAGCGATACATTTATTCTTCTTTTTTCTGAACTCCTGGTAATCTACAGCTAATATACCCATATCATCTAATATCTCTTTTAACAGGTCATAACAACTTTCATAGATTGTATCATAGACCTGACGAACTACTAAAGCTTTCCTTTTTTCTTCTAACAACTTTAATATTATTTTAAAAGCAATGTGATATGATTTACCAGAACCATAACCACCAACAAGTAAATACTGTTCATAATCCCAGTTAAAGACAAAATCTTCAAAAGCCTGACTAATCTTTTTAGTAATCTTCATTTAATATTACTCGTTTTCTTCCCAGTCCTCTGGCCATTCATCTAAATCACTAACCGATTCATCAGACTCATCTACTATAGTATCAGCTTCTAATTTTGCCTTTTCTACTTTTTGCTTTTCTCTATATTCTTCTGCTTCTTCTTTTGTTCGTTTTCTAAGTTTTATTTTTTTATCTTCTTTATTATCATCTGTATTGTTTTCAGGGCTCTCAAAACCAGATTCATTCTTACTAGCTCTTGTGACGGTAATCTCAATAGTAGAATCATCACCCATCTCATCTAACATAGATTTAGAGGAGGACATATTCTTCCACTTCTCTTTCTGTCTGTTATATAACCACATCTGAATAGCAGTTACGTTCGGGGCTACCTCTCTATCAGTAGTTTCTTTTATAGTTTCTACTACTTTACCAAACCTCATTGTAGTGGTTACTTTAACATCTTTAGTACGATAACCTAAGGCTGATTTTAATAAAGCATTTTCTACCTTATAATCTATTAATTCTTTACCATTACTGAGAGCTTCTGCAATCGGTGGATATTTCTTTTTCCATATTACTAAGGTATCAAGATTAATACCTATTCTTCTGGCTATATCAGTTAATGTATAACCATCTCTTGACCAACATTCAAGCAGTATTAGATTGTCATCTTTCAACCACTTATCAAGGAGGTCAGAGGAATTATTTCTACCCATAATATTATTTACCTCCTTATATTATTATAGACTATAATATATTATTATATACTATATTATTATATAAGTCAATATATTTATATATATTTATATACTAATTTATATAATAATATAAGACATAAAAAAATAATGATTATATATTTCACAAAATTTTACAGCAGTAGTTTTAGAGTTTGTAATTTGTAAAAAGGCAAAAAAATATATTTGTTATTGTCGTATATCCACACACACACACACACACACACACACACACAGTAACACAACACAAACAAACAACAAATATATATTATACAGATTTTACAAGTAGCAGGAGAGGAGGCCGAGAGATTTGAATTTTCAGATAATTAAAGAAGGTATCCCCCTTTATCAGATAATTATCAGAAAATAGATGAATTATCAGAATATTCTGAAAATAAAAAAATGACCTTTTAATTTTCTGATAATAAAGAGAGAGGTATGGAGGAGATTGATAATTAAATCAATATATTCATTATTATCAGATAATTATTTCTCTCATCATATATTTTCAGATTATTTATATTATTATTTATCTATTATTAGATAATTCATTCTATTCTATATTTATTTTCTATTTATTTATTCTTTTCTCTCTGAATTATCTGAATATTTATTTTATTATTATTTTATTATTTATTATTTATTATCTTTATTTCTTATTTTCTGATAATATATTTATATTATCTCTTATTATCTGAATTATCAGAAAATATAATTATTTAAGATAAAAAATCTGAATATTCTGATAATTTAATTAATTACCTGAATATTCAGAAAATTCTGAAAATATAGAAAAAGAGAGAAGAATTTTTTTCTTCTCTCAATTTCTGAAAAATATTAATCAATCGAATTATTGATAATATCTAAATTAATATTCTCTCAATTCATCAATCTCATATAATTCATATAAATAATTTGAAATAAATTCAATTATGAAATATTGATATAAATTATCATTCTTCTCAAATATCAGATTATTGATTCTAAATATTTCTTCATTCTCTTCAATTATATCAGATTCATTAGATTCTAATATTGATTGAATAATATAGATATATTCATTTTTTAATTCAATATCAAAAATATAAAATTCTTCATTATCTCTCTGAATTTGAATCTGAAAAGAATTTCTTTCTTCATTGAATAATCTAATATAGAAATTTTTATCTAAATTATCAATCTTTAATAAATAATTAGAAATATTATCAATTATATTATCTATAATTTCTGAATTATAATTTTCGATATCATAAATATAATTTTCAATCATTTTTTTATCTCTCTTTCTTTTTTTTTATATCAGAGAGAGAATTTTTTTCTCTCTCTGATTTCTGAATGAATTAAATGATTTTCTTTTCTTTCTTTTCTTCAAATAAAGAATCAAAATATTTTCTCATCTTTTCTTCATTCTTTTCTATCTTTTTGATTTCTGAATTTCTTAATCTGATTCTCTTCAATCTATTATTTTCATCTCTGAATGATTCAAAGATTCTATATTCTTTCTTATCATCTTTATCTCGATGATAAATTAATTTGAAAGAATGAGAATCTGATTCTCTTTTCTTAGAAATAATCTTAATATCTTTATCTCTCATTTGATGAATCTGAAATTGAATCTGAATCTGAATCATATTATTATGATTAGATTTATCTCTGAATGAAATTCTATCTTCTTCTTCTTTCATCTCAAATTCATTTTTATGATTCTTATTCAAATAATCGATAAATCTCTGATATTGAGAATTATTCATAATGATTAAATTTTCATCTTCATTTTCTCTGATTCTCTGAATCTCAATATCTTTTCTCTCATTAATGATTTCTTCAAATTTCTTCATTTTTTTTTTCTCTCTCTTTCTTTCTAGAATCTTTGATTAATATTTCTCTGAAAAGATTTTCATCTCTTTTCTATGATTCAATTCTATCAAATGAATCAATAAAAATCAATAGATTTTTTGAAATTTGAAATTTTCAGAATATTTGATAAATTATCTGAATTGATTGAAAAATTCTGAAAATTCAAAAATCTCAACTTTCATGTTTAACAACTATTCACTCAAAACAAATCAAAAATACTATATAGTTATTAATTTATTTATTGACTACTAAGTTTTATATTTTTAATCAATAACTATCGAGTTCTGTCGTTCTGTAATTATAATGTTCTACATCGCATGTATTTTATATACTTGATAGTTCATATTATTATTTATTACTACTAAGTTCTTATATTTTATTTAATCACACTCTCATATTATCATAACTACTAAGTTTGACCTGATAATCATTATTATAACTTGATAGTTAATCTATTTTATTATTAGACCAAACTTAATAGTTATATTAATTAATCTTGATTACAACACCTTATTGGCCACATATTTTTTTCAAAACCCTTATGGCAAACTTACTTTTTCAAAAATCTCAAACATTTCAAAAACCTTATTGGCTTGATAGTTTCTATAAACCTTGTTTTGATGTTTTAGGAGGTTTGATTTTATATACCTTATCACTTTATCTACTTGATTATATAAATAAAACTAAGGGGCTCCTATCGAGCCCCTATGTATATGATTTCTATATACTCTCTGATAACTTTATCAATCTAATAACTTTATATTCTATATAACTCTATTTGAATTATTACATTTCAAATACCTTTTTGGTTTTTACTTTAATAAATCTACTCTCTCATACTTAGCCGATAGAACTACATCATCTTTAATATTTGATGTTCCTTTTGTGTACATGATGCAAGAAATCACATCACCTTTCTCTAAATCTTCTACACCAGAGAATTTATATTGATAACCGCACCAGTTCTTACACCATACCATGTTCTTCTTTCTATCAACCTTCTTTACAATGAGGTTTGTGGAATAAATCTCTTTACCTCCAAGTTTCGTTTTCCACTGAATTGTTCTACCTGCCTGTACTGAGAATGGAGACACCAGAGATGCTGTGATAAGTACTGTTGCAATAATCTTTTTCATTTTATACTCCTTTCAAAACCTTATGACTTTACTTCACTTCTCTAAAGAACTCATTAAATTCATCATCATCGAATGCTATATCATACATCTCATCATTCATAATCAAACAAGGCCAGCCATTAGGTACATCATCAAGTTCAATTTCTACAATGTCACCAGGCTCAAGTACGATGTTTTCATCTTCATCAATAAGCACTAAATCAATTACTTCAAAGCTCTTTCTCATTTTCTTACTCCTTTATTAATCATTCATATGCTTGGCTCTGAACTCTATATCATCTTCATTATCAATGTAATTTTTCAAATACTCCTTTGTTTCAAATATTCTTGTTTTTCCCTGCTTATTCTTAATCATATAACAACCAGACTTCAATCTTGTAATCTCTACTCCTTTGTACCTCATTTCTTTTTACTCCTTTCAAAGAGAACTCAATTAATCTATCTAATTATATTCTATCAGATAGATTGATGTAAATCAATATAGAAGTAAAATATTTTTATCAGAACAAACTAACACCCTTTTTATTAAGGAGTTTTTCGAGGTGTTCTACAACTTCTTTATTAGGAACTCTATAGCAGTAAATCTCAGCCCATGTCATTTCTGAGTATTTGAGATGTGTTCTGGCAAATGTCATTATCTTACTAAGTTCATCATCGGAGTATCTACTTTTCTTCTTAAACTTAGTAGTCATCTTTACTTCACCTTTAACATAATCACCACATCCAGTGCCATCATTCTCTCTTTTAACGATGCAAGATTTATAATACTCACAAGTCTTTCTCTTGCAACTCATTTTATTCACTCTCCCTTTACATTATTTTCAATAAACTTCTTTGCAGAATCGAGATTATCAAATGCAACAAACTTATACCCTATTCTTAACTTATATGTAATCATACCACATGCATCTGATTCTACAAGTATTTCAACTCCATTATGTTTTTCAGTATAAGCTGTTGGAGGTTGTAATTTTACATTTATCGCATCAATAAGTTTTTCATTATAATAAGGCACGATATAAATCATGTCATCTACTTCTATCTCAACAATCCATTTGGCATCTGAATTTGTAAAGTTGTACTGATATTCAAAATCATCTGCACTATTAATTTCAATATCATGTTTTGTATCTACACAGATACTGAAAAGACTTCCGAGCGGACCTGTAATCTCGCACACTTCAAACTCATCTCTATTGAAGTTCACTACATCAAATGCTAAAGCCTTAAGGCCTTTTGAATCATTTACATCACACTCTAATTCTTCACTTCCAAGAACCACATTGATAACATATTTGTTATCAGTTTCAAATCTCTTTCGCATTCTGAATCCCCAACCCTTATAGCAAAGGATGCCGATAAGTTCTTCAAGCTCTCTTTTCATCATTTTACTTTACCTCCTCAACATCATATGCATTAATATCTAAGAATGCACACTCTTTTCTCAACTCATCTACTTCATTGATGTCATCATCTGACTCTCTCAAAATCTCAATTATAACTTCATCTTCTCTATAATCACTTGCCACAAGTTCTACACAATAGAATTTATCATATACACATCCAGGTACGTTCTCGCAATATGTGTAATCAGATTTAATTATTGTGCCTTTCTTTATTGTAATCTTACACCAATCAAAACTTTGAGTTGCATTTTCAATCATAAGTTCAATATCTTTTAATGCTCTCAATCCTTTGTTTTTCATTTCATTACTCCTTTCTTATCAAAGAACTTAATTTATCATCTTATAATTAATTATATCAGATATTATAATGTATTTCAATAGAATGTAAAAATTATTTTTTTATGACACTTAGCTATTTAGCACTCAACTAGATAGTTGAACAACATTCAAAACAAAGACTTCAAAATAAAACATAATCTTTTATATTACTTACAATTAAATAGGAGTTAGATGTTTTATTACCTAACTCCTAAGACTAATGTTGATATTATATATTCAACATTTATTTTTTATATTTACTTTTATTTCTCTTAATTTTTATTACTTCTATACCTTTACTTGTTGTGTGGATTAATTTAGCATATCCCCATATATTTACTGCTTTATCAAGCATTTCATTCGCCAGTTTTTTACTAGCATATTGACCTACCAATACTTCACTTCCATTTATAACAAACTTGACATATAGAAAATATTTAGCTTCTTTCAATTTTGAACTCCTTTAATTTCAAAAACCTTATTGGCCACAACTTATTGAAAATCATCCCTATAACTTTCATGACCTTCATACTGAGATTCATTTACTTCACCAGAAGAAAAACTAGATGTTGTAATACCACCATAAGTATAATGATTGTCGTTGTTCAGATATACCAAAGTATCTCTGTCATAATCTTCAAGAAAGTCAATCAACTCACCAACTGTCATTGTTCTTCTAATCTGAGAAAAGCTATAACCTTCTCGGCGACCTTCAATCAATAAGACCTCACGAGTCGTTTCACATTCATACTGAGCATTCTCAAAGCCATTTCTTACTTCATCATTTGTTACCATCTTCATACCTCCTCAAAGTACTTTAAATCCATTGTTCTAGCAAAATATCTTTTAACAGTTGCATAACTGATAATCTTCTTTGTGTATTCTAACATACTGAAATCTTCTTCAAAAACTTTATGGTGAATACTTCTTGTCATCTCTAATACAAAGTTTTTGTAATTATCAGAGAGTTCAATCTCATACTCATCATTGTGAGGATATGCATCATAGAAATTACAGGAGTAAAATCTAATATTACCTGTGAGTTCACCATTCTCATCTACATCTACCACAACATGAATATCAAAATTATTTATTGTGGTATTATAATCTACCACACTGAAGTTACTGATTCTATTTACAAATACTGTAGCTTCATAAAACTTAACCTCAATGTTTTTCATTTCAGAACTCCTTTCTCAAAAGACTTATTAATTGAAACATATATACAAGACCTACAGATATGAAAATCATATGAGTAAATGTCATTGTATTTGTTACATCCATATCTCCGATTGCTCCTGCAATCATAAAATATCCTACAATTCCAAGAATAACTCTAAATCTACTTACCATGACTACTCCTTTCAAAGTGCTTTAATTAAATCTACTTATTAATTTTCTTTATATCTCATTATATCATATTAAATCAAGTTGGTCAATATCTAATTTTTATGTTGTATAAAAAATTTTTATTGACCAACTTGTCAGTTTTTAATCAACTATCCCAGCTACTATCATCACTATCACTAGCATCTTCTATCTTCTTAATTGCGATATTAATAGCATCTCTTAAATTATACAAACCAGAAATATCTGCTACATGAAAAGCACCTTTCATAAATACTGATGTAGTAGTATCTCCCTCTTTAACATCCATCATCTGAGCTATTGTATAACCACCTTTAGAACAATTACTAATTACTACTGAACGAGTATCAGTAACCTTAGCTCTTGAAATCTCATCATACTCAATTCTCTGCATTTAATCTTCCTCTGTGTTCTCTTCCTCTACATCTGCCTCATACATAACGTAGAACTCTTTGGCGTCTTCGTTACTTAATGGTAAATTATTAAGTTCATCCATCTCGATGTAATCAGAGAGACCAACAAACTTTATTTTAGACTCACCATCACCATCAATCATAATGTTCTTGATTCTGAAAATACCAAGACGAATAACTTTACTAGATACTCTAGCTTTGATTGTTATATCATTATTCAACAGCTGCATTAACTGTACTGTATCTACAAGACCTGAATATTTAACCTTGAGATTTAAGTCTACCGAACCATTAGCACGAAGGCCATGACCATTATATTCTACTAACTGTTTTACTTTAATGTGCATTTTATTGTTTCTCCTCATTTATTATGTTGCTGATTTACTTTTCTTTCTGAACTTATCATCGTTCTCATTCATAAATGCTTTTCTTGAATTTGAACTTGATTTTATTTTTCTAACAGCTTTTTGCTTTATATCGGGAATGTTTATAATCGTATTTGTATCTGGTTTTTCACCTGTATTTATATATTTTGCTATATCAGTTATATCTTCTGGTTTTACTACTAAGAATACCTCATTTGAATTTAAGAACTGAATAGCAAATACCGGTAATTTATGAGCTACCAAACTATTATAGCTTAGTTTATCTAAATCTAGTTTATTAATCTTAATACTATTATTGTCTGTGCTTTTTAGCTGACATATAACATTTTCATTCTGACCATCTTCCTTTACCAACCATCCTGAACCAGAATTAGGAGTTGGTTCAAGACCTAATAGTTTCATTACTTCTCTTTCGTTATTTCTATAAAACTTACCAGAACGTTTCATGTTTAATAACCTTCTTCGTTACTATCCATGGCATATTCTGTATTGTTATTTATCATATTTGCTACTGAACCATATTCACCTGCTAAGAAATCACCAATTACAAAATCATATGTGGTTAACATCTGAGCCAGTTCTGCTATATCACCTTTAACATTCATAATACCCATTTTGACAACTTTAATTAATGGCCAGTTCTTTGTAGGTACACTATAAGTATGAGTGAATTTTGCATTGTTATTTGTTAATACTCTTACACACCATGCTTTATCTGTAAACCTCTGAAATGTAAACCTTATATATGGTACACCGATTTCTGATAATGCTTCTGAGAATAGTTTATATTCAAATCTGCTTACTTGTTTATCCTCATCATATTCAATGTTTATAATATTTTTATCTAACATTTTTATTCTGCAACCTCTCTGATTCCCGCCATTCCACCGGCAAGTAATATCACATTGTATAACAAAATTGTTTCATCTGACACACCGATTAATTTTGCGATTATAGTTACAACAGCCATTAATATTACACAACAAATCATACTAATCATTTTGTCACTCCTCCTTATATAAACTGTGTGGCTTTTAAATCATCTTCAAAGAACCAAATTGCACTGTCACCAGTTCCGACATAACAACGAATACCCACCATGTCGGGGAACTTATCACGCAGAAAGTCGGTAAACTTCTCAATGTCATCTGCACACACACTGTATTCATTGTCGGTATGATATGTTCCGTAATTCTCTGTATGTGCTTCAAACCATTCGTTTATCAACTTGATGTCATCCTCATACATTATTCCGTCGCCTCTCACATACTCTTAATTCATATTGTATAGCATTAGTATGTATTCTGCTATATGTCTTAATTTATTTTTGTCTTTTTTATTTAGTCTGTCATAGATATAAAAACCAGTAGAAGCATCAAAATCATAAAGACAATAATAATATTCTGTTGATTTAAAGACATCAGAATTTTGATTTATTAAATAACATAAATATTTAGATAGTTTATCATAGTCTTTATCAGAAATAACTGATTGATTTAATTCATAATACATTATTGAGTATATTATTATTCTTCTCTCTATGTATTCTATCTTAGTTTTTATATCAAAGTATTTATATGGTAATTTATTTATAAAGTTTAACATATTATTATATATTATCATGGTATAGTATATATATAAATATATATACTATACCTAATGATATATTATATTATTTATACATACGTTTCTCTATGTTCCTTTTCTGTATTATTTTAATGTCATGTTTGTCTTTTAATCTGTGATTAGTATAACAATTAGCTTTTAATGCCTTATTAAATAGTTCATTATTACAGACATCACATAATGTAGTTATATGATTATTAAGACTTAAATCAAACATATCTAATACAGACTTTCTTGAACTATGACATATATCACAGACTGAGTCTGGATTCTTATTTACTCGCATTTTTATTTTATTAGTCATGGTCAATATCCTGCTCAGGTGGGAAACCTAATCCTAATAAATCACATAGATTAGATAAGTTATCATATATTGATTGTATAGAATCCATTGATTCACAGATAGCTGACATATCTAATACTTGAATATCATCATCTATCTCACCAATAATAGCTTCATCTACATTATCAGTTTCTACATATGTTTTATTATTGAACTTTATCACCTTCGCCATCTTTTATATCAGACTCCTTATTAGTATTAGTATTATATATTTCACAATCACTACATATATCATATTCACATGATAGACAGATATTATCTGAATGCTTATATGTATCTTCATCATATATATGTATCATATTATCAGGCTCCTATTTAAGGTTTTAGGAGGCTTAAATATATAGGCCATATATTCTCATATAGATAGATAGATAAACCTCACTATACCATATAAATCAATGCTATTCAATGGTATTATCCTTCTGTATAACCTTTAGATTTCAAATATTCTTCTAAGTCATATAGATAGAGTATTATATCATTAACAGAAGAATTATCTACAGATACATTACCATTATCATTGAGAGTGGTGAATCTTTCTCTAGGAAGTGGTATATCATTACCTCTATTGATTTTATTTAAGAAGTTATTTAATATTGATAGTATGATATATGCTATGATAGGGATTAATACTTCATAGCCGATTATAAGATTGTTTCTCTCTCTATAAAGTAATATTGATATATAAGCATATATATAAGGTATTGATATATCAATGAGCTTTATTAAATACTTTAAATTGATTGAAATAAAGTATTTAAATTGATGATAAAGTTCTAAGATAGAACTAATAAAGGCTTTTAAATACATTTGATTTAATCCTTTCCATATATTACTCCTACAAGAGTCTCTCTGTATGCCGTTCTCTTTTGCTTTATAGTATCTTTCATTCTTTCTTGATATGCTTTTAGTTTACACCAGTTACAATTTGTTTCTTCACTGATATAAAACAACTTATGAGTTTCTTTGCAAATCTCACAATGATTTCTTCTCAATGTGGATTCATCAAGTGGTGCAAATAATCTCATCCTTACTTTTGGTTTACTACCATCATCTATTTTCTCATATGATACTTGAACGTCTTTTAATATGTCGTTACTAAGTATATTTGTAGCATACCATTTAACAGCTTTCATATAAGCTTCTTTCATGGTATCTGAAGTAAAGTCTTTCTTTGCGAACTCTTCTGAATATTTTATCATAACATACCAGCCTTTCTAGCATTAAGAACTTCTTTCTTAGCTATCTCATCTGCGTATTCATTAAGAGTATCACCAGAATGACCTTTAACCTTTATAAAAGTTATTTTAACGCCTGACTGTCTTATTTTAGATAAGAGCCTTAAACACTCCATCCAAAGTTCTACATTTTTAACATCATCACCTCTAGAGGTTTTCCAATCATTTAACATCCACCTATCAACCCAATTATTATTTATTGAATTGACAACATAAGCTGAGTCTGAATAAATCTCATACTCTTTACTCATCCACGGATTAGATGAAGTAGTTAAAAAATTCCTAACCATTCTAAGAGAAACAACAACGGCTGTAAGTTCCATTTGATTATTTGTAGTGTTTGGATTATTTCCACTTATAACCCTAACCTTATCATCACAAATCCATACCGATGCCCATCCACCTGGACCTGGGTTCTCAGAACAAGCACCGTCTGTATATATCCTTATTTTCAATCAAGTTATACCTCCCTATGTTTAGATTTATAATACATATAAATAGCTACCTTAGCCATTACCTCATATAATGTAAGACCAAAGATATACTTCATTATATTTATACTCTTATAATCTAAAATTGTAGCCCTCCATACAATGTTATTGTTATTTGAACCACAATCCGGAACTAAACTTCTAATACCAAAGTTATACTTTTTATCTATTAATCTAATAACTTTTTCTATGTATTCAATTTTTATATCACCTTCTCTAAGGAATGCTTTTCTAAGTGGCTTTATATTTGTAAGTTCTTCAATCAACTCATCTGTTCCATCTGAACAAT
>Ga0326512_10000138_pt1 | contig 60679 bp, 104 predicted proteins | sample 1_2617_0518_D_FD_203652 | JGI IMG/M metagenome (GOLD analysis project Ga0326512, IMG submission 203652) | Bovine rumen microbial communities from UC Davis, California, United States - 1_2617_0518 | ecosystem: Host-associated > Mammals > Digestive system > Stomach > Rumen | place: USA...
CAGCACTTCCTCTTACTTTTGCTATCTCATTGTCAAAATCTTCTTGAGTTTTAAAAGTTCTAAACGCTTCAACCTTTGGCGGTTCTTGTTTTATTTCTTCCGCTGGTTGTTGTACGTTAGTTGGCTCTGTTTTAATTTCTTCTGTCATAAATTCCCCTAAAATAAACCTACTTCAATACTATTATGTAGCATATAACGCTACGTGTCAAGTATAGCAAAAGAAAAAGCACCTATTATGGTGCTCGAGATTGGATTTATAACTTAATAAACTGGAGATTTATTTCACTACTTTTATATTACCACGAAAATACTAGCTTTAAAATATTTGTATTTTCTTCACGTGATTTTGACAAATTAATTCGCTACAATTCAATCATAGCAAGGTTTATATTTTTTACTTAAAAAATGGCTAATTTTATAAAATTGCGTGATTTTTTGGTTCATTCTTCCATTTTGTTACTTTCTAATTTTTTAATTTCATTCCCATAACATAATACAGTCTTTTACTTTAATTTCATTCTTATTTATTGTTACTTTCCATTATACTGATTCGCTTTACTTTATCTTCTTGCTTAGTTATGTAGTAATATAAATCTTCAACGGCTGTTAAGTCATATATCGGTTCTTCCTTTTCATATACTATCTTTGGTACATCTTCCCATAACCACCAGCTAATCCATTCATCTTTATCATCCATTACATTTTCAAGTAATTTTACTAAATGGGCTACTATATCAAAGCCATAATCAATAATTCCGACTGAATTTTTTAGCATTATTTCTGTTAATTTGTTGCTGTCTTTTTCGTGTTCTTGTATTACCTCGATTGTGTGTTTAAATTCTTTTAAACTCAAAACTCCCATTCTACACTCCTTTTAGTTTGTTCGGTTGTTTGATTCATTCGCTTTTAGTGTTACTTTCTATCGTCTTAATTCATTCTTTCGTAATAATACTTTCATTTTATCTAATTTTTCATTCGTGATTTTTAATACATTCTTTTTATTTAATTCGCAAGTTAAAAGACTTGAACTTTTACTAACAATTTTGGAGATTGTCGTGCTACCATTACACTAAACTTGCTAATAATTCCACTCTTTGCTATTTCTACATTCTTCTGCAATAGATTTTATTTTATACATAGCTCTTTGATAATGTTTAATTCCGTTTTTTAATCTTTCGTTTTCTTTTTCCAATTTATTAATTGTTTTTTGCTTTTCATTACATTCCATACAGCATTGTGTTTCGCCTTCGGGTAATTCTTTAAACATTTTAAATACTCCTTGCTATTCTTGCATTTTCTTTCAATATTTCGTATTTTTCAGGCTCAAGGTATTTGTATTGCTGATATTCTTTTAATGTTCTAGGCATACCTTCAAATAAATCAGGATTTTTATTTTGTAATTTCCTATATTCTGCAAGCTGTTTTTTATCTTGGCTATGCTGTTCTCTTGCTTTTTTATCAGCAATAAAGTATTTCTCTTGCTTTTCGGATAGTGAGTTTTTCCATTCAGTATAAGTCATATTACTTGGCACATAATAGGCTCTGCCTGTCGAAAAATCGGTTGCTAATCTTGTTAGGGATGAATAATCAACATCATCGAAAAATGGGACAGTTGTAGTTCTGCATGACGGATGAAAAGGCGGGGCTGTTATACCTTCTTGCCATTCACTCATTTTATAAACTTGTCCGTCTTGATGTTGACAATTATGTACTATTATCTTATTATTTATATAGACATTATCTTTGGTTTGGAGGTTATAAACATGACAATTATTTGTAAACTTGACGCTTTTACCAATGATATTATCGGCAAATACAGGAACGGTATGTCTGCCTGCAAAATTGCAAAAGAGTATGGGACTACTACTACTACAATTACTAATCTTCTTAAAAAATTCGGGGTTATGCCAAGCCTTAAGAGGGGCGAACACGATAGCAAGAATTATATTGATAGAGCAACTGCTATTGATATGTTTAATAATGGATTTAAACCAACTCAAATCATTAAACAGTTGAATAGGTCTAAATGTTGGTTCTATGAACTTGCTAAACGTGAAAATTTCAACCTCAGGGGACACATAGACGAGTTTCCTGATGAAGAAAAATTGCGTCATCAATCTCAAACAAAACAAGTTAATGCTATTATGAATGAAAGCGAAAAAGTTCTTTATAATATGCTTATTGAAAATGATTTGTCTCCAATTCCGCAATATTCTATCGGTACTAAGAACGTTGATTTTGCCCTTACTGATTGTTCTATTGTCATTGAACTTTGTTGTAGGGGTACTGCTAACAAGTACCTTGCTTCTGGCTATCTTTCCGAAAGAGTTAAACAACTCGGTAAATTTGGTTGGCACGTTTATGTTCTTTTTGCTTATGATACCAATAGTATCATCCAAGACGGAATAGACGATATGCTCATTTGGATTGATTTTATCAAGAGGCAACCAGCCCTCAGACGTCAATACAGGGTGATTAGGCGTACCTGTGATTTGATTTCCGTTGGCTGTTGTGATAGTAATAATCTTCCCAGTATAGTTACGTTTGAATAATTTTTCAACATCTGATACTGTTTGGACTTTATCTGTTCCAATAAAACAAATTTCACTTGTTCTATTATCTAAGGTAGCAACTATCTTGTATTGCTGCAAAACTTCGGGAACTTCTTTATAACTTTGCATTGTGGCTTGATTTGCGATATGTCCCATCTCAGTTCTTGCCAATCTCTCAGCGTTAGAATACTTTGTATCAAGCACTTTTCTTAGTTCTCTTGCCACTGTTCTAGGGTTTTGCCCTAAAGCTATGCCTTGTGGTATCTTTTGGCTTATCGTTTCAATCAGCTTATTTTTATCATTCCAAATCCTATCTGAAAAGTTACTCCCTTGCCAATTTTGACTAACAGCTATTCTTACTTTCTTATCATCAAGTGCATTAAAAGAATAAGCAAAACCTAACCCCTGCTGATTATCAAAGTTAGCTTTCATATAAGTATCTTTATAACCTTGCTCAAGCGTATTACCCATTTGTATATTCTGCTCTCTATAAAGGTTTTCAATATACCACCTTAATTGAGCTTGCAAACCATCTAATCTGCTTATATATGCTTTTGCAGATAACTCTCTTAGGTATTGTTTTGTTTCTTTACTATAACCGCCTAATCTTTTTACTTCATCATAATAAAGTTTTAATTGCTCTTTAAATTCTTTTAATTCTTGCGGATTTAATCTTTTGCGTACTTCGGTTATATCCAATCCTGTTTCGGTTGAATATTTACCATAAAAAGCATTGATTTCTTTTTCTATTTCTTTATATGATTGTTCATAGACTTTTTTTAGCTGTTTTAGTTCTTTAGTTGTCAAGTTTTCTGCATCAACTATTCTTTGTTCAGCTCGTTTTGTCCAGTATTGTTCTTTGTCTTTAGAATTAAGGTTCATTTATACTACAACTCCATTTTCAGATATATAACTGTCGTTTAATTCTAATTCTGTTAGTTTTTCTATTGATAGATTATTAATAATTTCAACAGGTATATTTTTTCTTGCCAAAAATAATATAGCTTGTTCGGGTGTTTCAAATTTTAATAATTCATTTTCATCATCAAGTGCATAATGTTTTCCATTTATATCATATTGACATATGCCAAATTTTTTACTCATTTTTCTTTCCTTTATACGTCTAATTATAGCATAAAATAAGGGTTTTAGCAATTTTTACATATTATCTGCATACCATTCAGCTTGCATTTCTGCATAATCTTCTTGCCAGTCATTGTACTCGTGCATAGTTTCTTCTTCACTTAAAATTTCTTCGTTTTCTTCCATTTAATCCTCACTTTCTGATTGTAGCCATTTTTTTATTGAATAATAAGTGCTTTTCACGGGTTTACTGACTCCGCATAAACCTTCTAACGAGCAACCTTTACAATATTGATATTCAGGGAATGAACATCTATTATTTAGTAAACCTTTTAACATTCTTGCCATTTTGTATATACTAAAGTTTTTTATTTTTTCAAAATTATTCATAGTGCGCCCCTATGATATCAAATTTAATTTCTTCAAATCCAAATTTTTGTCTTAATTCACATTCTGATATAATTACATCTCTTAAAACAATAACTAACTTTTGGCATTTCTTTTTGCTTATTTGCTCTAATATTGTTTGTCGTAGTTCAGAATTTATACTTTCTGTAACAATTTCTGCAAATCTTGGATGAATTTCTATTACTGTTTTTTCTTCCATTGTTTGTCCTTTCATTCTAAATAATTGATACGTTCCGATGTTTTGATTTCATTTACCTATACTATTACTTTCATTTCTTTGAAATTGTGCGCTTTTGTCATTGTAGTAGTTCTCCTATAAAAATAACCCCTCTTGGAACTACTACATAACAAGAGAGGTTATTATAAATAATAAATCTGTTTTTGTGTAGTAGTTCATAATTATTATAGTACAAAATTTATTTTTTGTAAATATTAATTGTTGTGTTCTAACCATTTTTTGTATTGCAACTTGCAAAATTGTTTGGGTGTCAGGTAATTAAAAATATATGAACACTCTCTTTTAATGCTCTCAGTAGTTATGTGCCCCCCGTTGTAATTTCTATGATGTTCCACGCATAATGATATAGCCATGTAATCGGGTGTTTTATCACCTAGTCCTGTTATGCTTAAATCTTTTAAATGATGACTTTCGCAATTACCCTTACCACATATCATACATTTTTGCTCTCTTACATATCTTAAATAATCCTCATCTTTTTCTTTAAACTTTGTATTTTCAACTTCTTCAACTATTTGCGGATTTAAGTTATGCACCCATAAAAACCTTAACTCAGGCTGTAAAATAATTCCGTACTCATCGCAAAAATCTAATACCTTTTGTATAAACTCGCACATTTCTTGTACGTTCATTCTTGAAATTCGTGTTTGAATTTGTATTACCTTACCATTCGGACATACTAAATCCTCTGTACTTCCACATTCATTGTATAGCATTTCTTTTATAACGTCTGTGTGATATTCTTTGCCATATATTTCAAAAAAGTGTTTTTTTATTGCAGAAATTAGTCCGCCGAAACAAAAACCAAGTTGCGCTTGCGTTTTAGGCCTATGGCTAAAATCGTACATTAGGTTTAGTGTTTTTTTAGGATTGTTTTCTAATAATGTCTTAATCTCCGTAAAAACATTTTCTAGTTTTTTTGTATTTGTTATTAAATAGTGCATTAGATTTTATCTTTCCATTCTTTCAATAACTCATCATAATCATAAACTATTGCATCTAATCTAGCTTCTTTTTTAGCCGATACAACTTTATGAATAGGTTGCATTGCAAAATTGTTCTGTGCGTATTCTTTAAATAAATCTTGGCAAGTTTCTAATTCATTCGCCTGAGCAACTATAATTTCAATAAGTTTTCTAACTGGTAATTGCTCTAATTTTTCTAATTCATCGCTAACTTTTTTCATAATATTTTCTCCAATCTCTATGTAATTTATTATATACTTAAAATAAAATAAGTCAAGTAATATTATAAAATTAATTATAATTTTTACCCTCCAATCTTATACACATTCACTTTTCTTATTCCCATTTTGTTTGCTATATCGTGGTCATCCATATATACGTCTATTCGCCCTTTGGTAAGTGCACTACCTTTGTCCTCACAAGTTCTGACCCCAACTGACTCAATATACACAATATCACCCATTTTAAGTATCTTGCCATCGCAAGCTATTGTTCTGCCTTCTTTTGGTTTAGTACCTGTTGCTGTTTTACTCCCCTTAGCCGTTTTAGTGCATATCGGACAATCACAATAAAAGGATATTGTATATTCCCCAAGCTCTTTATACGGTATCGGAGATATATCACGTTCAACAATTACTGTTTCAGGTGGTTTGGATTTTAATTGTTTGTTTTGTTTATTAAATTCAAAACAAGCTAATAATGGTGCAAAAATTAAAATCAATAAAAATAATCTAAACCATAAAATAGCTTTTGCTTGAATATATTCAAATTTGTTTATCTCTCTCATCTTTTACCTTATCTTCTCTACACTAACTTATCTAAATCCACATTATGCTCTTTAATAATCTCAAATATCGTATCTCCGATTTCATCGGTCGATATTTCTTCCCTATCATCTTTGTTATACCAATAACACACTTTGTTAGCTATTGCATTTAAACAATATGCGGTGTTATTAGCTTGTATATACCGTTCTAATTCACTTAGTTCAAAGTTTGGTTCAAGCGTATCAAACTCAAATTTTATTTTCATCTTTCTTTTCCTCATACTCCTCACACACTTCATCGTAATAGATTTTGCAACGTGCCTTGTTATCACAAGTTTTATTGAGGTTTTCGTTTGGCTTGTATTTTTTGCATTTATATATGTTCTGAATTTGCATTTTTGTTATTCCCCAAAACTTCTATATCAAATAATTGTAAAATTTCATCACCGCAAGCACAATCACTAAAAGGGTGCTCTTTACATTTTTCTATTACTTGTTTTATAACGCAGTCAGTACAATCTGCACATTGTCTTATTACCTTACTATAACAAAGCCGATTACCCATTAAAGTAGGACAATTCAAAACTACATATCTTTTAATCTCTGCCATTTAATACCCCCCTTATTTCTTCTTTTTCTTGGTCGGTTAAGTCTTGCCAAAGGTCGTTAATTCTTATTGCAATAGCGTTATCAAAACTATCTGCTTTAGAATTAAAATTACTATTTCCAAAATAATATTTACCTTTATATTGACCTATTAGCAATGTTAAAGGTCTTTTCCCTAGCCACTTAATCAACTTTAGCTGTTTCTCTGCGGTGAAATCGGGGTAAAACGGGTCAATATTATCAGGATAATCTAACTCTATTTTTTTTATCCCCGCATTTTCGTACATTTTTTCAATCTCTGTCATTTAAAACCTCATCAATCTTATCTAAAACTTTTTTCCTTACATTCAGCATCCACTCTTTGTAATAAACAGGGTTAATGCTGTTTATGGTTTTTTCTGATAAATAATTATCAATGCAATTTCTCACCCATTGCAATTTTTCAGTCTGTGTCATTTTATTTTCTCTATTTCTAAACTTTCAAGTATATAGTTTGCAAAGCACCACTGGTCGAAACAGTCTGCATCTATAGATTCGCATTTTTCTACAATTTGTTTTATTGTGCAGTTTCCAACGTCTTTGCAAAGTGTTTTATATTCTTCATCTTCTATGCAAAATACTTTACTTGGTTGTCCCATTCTCCATTTTGCACAAGGACAATTTCGGATGATATATTTTTGTTCAATCTCTGTCATTTTAATTTTTCCTTGTTATTCTTAATATCCTCAAAATCTAACCCACAATTTTGAACCGTCTTTACATTTTTCATAATGAAAAGCAGTTGTCATTATAAAACCTTTTGTATCTTCAGTAGGTTTTTCTTTCGATAATATAACTTCAATAGCTTTTATATTTTCAAGTTTGTTTGTTATATTTTCATAATCTTGCCATTCTGTCATTTTAAAACCTCGTTAATTATTTTTGTAATTTTTGTTATGTCATAGTTTAAGCATTTAAAACAATCTTCTTTAGTACAATTAATACCTGCTTCTATATCACAAGGATTATGATTTGTTGCCCACTTCTTTATTTTTTCAAGGGCTTGTTTGTATTTACTTTTATATTTCTTCCTTTGTTGCAAATGAAAAACATCATCCCAGAACTTCTTTACTCTTTTTTCGTTGTATCTATCGTCATTTATACATTCGTAATATTCGTACAATAGGCGTTGTATGGTTTCCACTTTACTGCAATTGTAAATATACCAAATCAGGTTTGATTTGTGTGAGTTTTTTTCTTTCAACTCCTCATTTTCCTGCTGCAACTTTTCAAGAATTTCGCCTGAACCTATCATAAACTTATCACACATTTTTTCTTTAATATCTAATTCCTGTTGCAAGCGTTTGAGTTCTTCTTCCAACTTGTAGCATTGTTTTTTAATTTGGCGATACAAATAAATATATGGCTCTTGTATATCAGGAGAGTTTTTTCTTATTTGTCTTAGCTCTTTATTTTCTTCCTGCAAGCATTTGAGTTGTTTGAAATAGCGGTCTTCATTAGCTACACATAATCCTTTTGATTCTTTACAATCACCAATTCCCTCAAAATACTTACATTCCGTTATAGGGATTAAAAAACCTTCTAATGGTTCTGCATCAATTTTTATTATTTTTTCTTTCATTCCCCCTCCTTAAATAGTTGTTGGATTTGGTGTTTATTACGCAATCTTTTTGGTGTTGTAATCGCTTTTTCAAAAGTCCAATGACTTCTATTTACTCTATCTGCTAATAAACCAACAGGGATATTATATTTGTTAGCCCATTCAGACAAAGTATGCGTTTCACCATTATAAGTAATTATATGATTATTTCTTCTGTTATTTGCTTGTTCTTTTCCCGTACTCCATTTACAGTTGTTTGGTTCATAATTCCCATTTACATCAATTCTGTCAATAGTTAAATTTTCTTGATAGCCACTAATTTTAGCCCATTCATAAAAAGAGGTAAATTCATTCCACTCATTACAAACTGTTACCCCTCGCCCACCATACAACTCGTAACCATTGCTTGAAGGACAATAACAACGATGTTTTATGCCTTTCCAAATTCTATAAATTCTTGTTTCTGATAATTTATGTTTAGTGTTCGCTTTTTTAATATTTTTTACAGCTAAACAACCGCAAGAAGGCATTTTACTTCTTTTTAAACACGATAATCTGACTATTTTTTCATTTCCACAATCGCATTTACACAACCATTTAGAGTTTCCTTGTTTGTCATTTTCTACTCTTTTTATTACCGTCAACAGCCCAAACCTTTGCCCTGTTACATCTTTAAAGTTGCTCATTTTTTCGTGTTTTCTCCTATAAAAACTGTTTTTAACTATAAAACTCTTGTTCAAGTTCGGTTGTCATTATTTCTCGCTTTCCTGTTGTAGCCATTGTTTATACATATTTATACATTTATGTTTACCCATATGATGTACTTTACACTTAAAATACATCGCACAAGCACTACAACCACCTAAATGTATATAAAGTTCTTCTGCCATTTCATCAATACTCATAGCCTTTATTTTTTCATAGTTTGTTGTCATTATTTGGTATTCCTATATTTTCTATAATCTTTAATACTGCATATTTAACAGGTTTTATTGCATATTCATTTCTAGCTAACGGATTTATATTATTGCAAATTCCTTTATTTTCGCAATTTTTACATACACATTTTGCCTTATAACATTCTAAAGTCAGCTTTTGCAAGTTTTATATTGTCTAGCATTTTGCATTTTAAATCATTACTTCATCTTGATTATCTTGATTTTCTTGCTTTTTCGGTGTTAAAATTTGCACTTCGTCCGCTAAAATATCGTAGTTTTTAATTGTTTTACCTTCTTTATTCTGCCAAGTGTTTGTTTGAAGCTTGCCACATATTGCAACTCTTGCGCCTTTTTTTATATACTCACCAAGTTTGCTAAATGTCTTTATGTCAAACCAATCTGTAATGTCGGCTTTTGATTTTCTGTCATACCTTTTAACCGCCATTGTGAATTTAGTTAATTTTGTGTCATTTTCAAAAGTTACAAACTCTGGGTCTTTGCCGCAAATTCCGATTAATGTAATTGTGTTAATATCACTCATTTTTCCTACTCCTTTTTTATTTAATTATATCATAAAATTAGCCGTCTAAACCGCAAGCGTACTCTTCTTGGTGGTAATAAGACTTGCAAAAATCTTGTTCTTCTTCTGTCAAATCTTCATATTTTTTGCTCATTAGTTCGTTATACAATTTTGTATCTTTACTTGAGTAATAATTCGGACTTTTTAGACTCATTTAGTTACTCCTTTCGGGTTTTTTCAATTTCTTATCTAGTATTTTAAGGCTATTTTCAATTAACTCTATGCCCGTTCTAACTCCCTTTTCAAACTTTTTAAACATTTCTTTGTCGGGATAAAAACGCTTAATGTAAATGTTTGGATTGAAATTGGGGTTAAAAGCACAATAATCAACCCAGTCATATTCTGTTATCCATAGTTGATACTGCATCTGACTTAAATATTCAGGTTTAATTTTGTCGGTCAATACAAGTTCCAAAAACACTTTATCTGAATGATTTTTGTACTCGACCAATCCCTTTGTACTTTGAATTAATCCATCTGGACTTGCTCCTGTGTATTTGCTCCGTTCAACAAAACCTACTTCTTTAACTGTATAGCCTGTTTCTAATTCATAAACCATTCTTGCCATATTTTCAAACTCATTGCCTCTTGCAATATCAGCACCACCATAGCTTTTATTGATATATTCTTCAAACTGCTCGCTTGAGTAATACTTGGCTAACTTCTCCTTAATTAGAGTTTCTAATCCTTTTCCTGCAGTTGCTATTGTTGAAGCGTTGCTTGCGGTCAGTCTAATTGCTCTGAGGTTACGCCATTCAGCTGATTTCTGCTCAATTTCGTCTTTTTCATAGATTTTATAATATTCAAATAAATTACTCATTTTTTCTTAATTCCTCTTGTTTGGCTACAATATACTTCAAAATAGCTGAATTTTTATCAAATTTGCTTTTATTTTCATCATAAAATGCTTTTAAATCCTTTAAAGTTTTAATTTCATCAATTTTGGCTTTGCTGTCTAAATCAATGTCAGTAGGATTTTCTACGTTGTAATTAGCTTCATTATCCATTTGTTCCATATTTGTAACAATATCACTAAAATGCACACTGCAACCTTTTTTCATGATTGTCTTGTAACTCATTTCTTTGTAAAAAGATTTCCAGATTTTGTCCGTTTTGGCTAATTTTCTGTGTTTTTCTATTTCGTCTTTGGTTAATGTTGTTAAGTATTCACCTCTTTTGTTTTTAATTACGCAGTATCCGCCAATTATATTTTCGTCTTTTTGCTCAAAAGGATTTGCAATATTATGCACATAATGAACTTTGCCATCTTCTTTTTTAAAGCTAAATTCATCACCTTTATAAACTAATTGCACATCAATTATACTTTCAGGATATACAAGCATTATTTTGTTTTTATATGCCTTATAATCATACTGCACACCTCTGTTTGTTAGTGTTATGTTTACACCGTCAAGAAATAAACCGTCATCTTGTGCTACTCTTTTAAATAAAGTAGCCAATTTGTTCTCATCTAATTTTGTAATCCAAGCATTTTTTAATTCGCCTGTTTGCTTATCTTTTTCGAGAGCTAATTTGCAACAATAGCTCGCAAATTGTTCAACTTTTTCTTCCTTATACCCTTTTAATTTTTCAATTAATTTTTCCTTTGTGAATGTCATTTATTTACCCTCATTTTCTTTATTTGTTACATACGTCGCACACTCTAGCCAACCTCTTAAAAAATAGGTTATTTGTTCTTCTGTGTACTCTTTTGAATCATAGATTTGTTTTTTTATTTTTAAATATTGCTCAAACATTTCATTTGCTGTCATATTTACTCCTTAGTTATTTATACAATCGTTTATATATTCCAAAATCCCTTCAACAATTTTACCATTTTGGATTAAATTTGTTTCAATTAATCTTTCAAGTAAAAAACTTGCTTCGTTTTTTATTTGCTCGGGTGTTAGCCATTCGCCTGTTAGTTCTATTTGTTTCCAAAATACATAGGCTTGTAATGTTTTTTCTGTTTCGAGTATGTTTTTTTGATACTCTGCAAACTCTTTGTTTAATCCGTTCCCTAAAATCATTCTTGCTTTCATTTTAAACTCCTTTAATTTTCTACCTTACACGCTAATTCACCATTATATAATTTGTCTAATACATAAAATTCTTGCTCGTTTAAATACAAGTTTTCATCCTCTAAATAATAGCCTTTTTTGAAATATATTTTATACATTCCATCAAGTCCACCTATTTCTATAATGTGTGAAATTCTTTCTAATAAATTCATTTTTATTATCTCCAATCTCTATATATTTAATTATATACCCTAAAATTAAAAAGTCAAGTAAAATTATAAAATTAATTTTCCAAATAATAAACATAATAAAACGTATCGCAAAATCTACCCTTGCATTGTACTTTTTCAGATTTAATATTATATCCGTCTTTGCGTAAGTTAAAAATTCTTGCAGGTAAGTTTGCTATGCCTAAATCTGCTATTGAGTCGATTATTTGATTTTCTCGGTTTAAAATATACTTAGCATCTTGCGTTTTGTAATACAAGTATAGGTTTAAATCTATTTGACATACTTTTTTGCCTTGTTTTAATACTTCTAACAATCTTTGCTTTTGTGATTGTTTAACTGTTTGTTTAATTTCTTCTTTCATTTTTTACTCCTTAAATCCCTAATTTTTCTATTAATTCCCCGATTTTTTCTTCATATTCTTGTGATGTTTTGCAGGTTTGTTGAAGTTTTTTCTTTTCGAGTTCGTATTGTTTGTATTTATCCATTTCTACTCCTATTCTGTTATTAATTGTGTCTTTAAATCAAAATTTAGGTTGATTATTTTATTATTCGTTCCGTGTCTATTTTTTGCAATTATTATCTGTAATTGTTCGGGCGGTATTTCGTTGTTATAATAACCTTCTCTATGTGCAAATAATACATAATCAGCATCTTGTTCTATTGCACCTGATTCTCTAATATCTGATAACTGAGGTTTTTTGTCTTGTCTGTTTTTCACTTCCCTATTTAATTGTACTAATACTAAAATAGGAACATCAAACTCACCTGCAAGCTGTTTTATTCGCCTTGATATTAATGTTGTTTTTTCATATAAAGATTTATTTGTAAATCCATTTATCAATCCTAAATAGTCTATTATAACAAAATCCAAACCTTTTAATTTTTGCTTTTGTAAGTATGAGTATAATTTTTCTAAAGTTAAATTAAAATCGCATACCGTATTTAATCGCCATTGTGCAAGGTTTTTTAACCCCTGTTTATAAGTTTCCCATTCGACCATATTAAAACCATTTGAGCGGTATTTATTAGCCGATAAACCTTCATTTAAACATACAAACCTATTCTGCAGTTGACTTAATGTCATTTCTAAAGAAAAATACAATACATTTTTATCTTGCATACAGGCTTGTCTTGCTAAATTTAGCGCAATAGTTGATTTTCCCATACCTGTTGCACCGCCTAAAGCTATATAATCACCCCCGCAAAATGCACCTATACAGTCGTCTAATTGTGAGTATAAAGTATAAATTGATTGAGAGTTTTGTTTGCTATAACCTAATTCTAATTTATCAACCTCATCAGATATATGTTTTATTTCTTGATTATCAAACCTATATTTTGTTTTTAAATCCTCTATGTATTTAAAATCTTCTTGAGTTTTTGCAGATTTTATTAGTTTTTCTATGTGGTTATTAAATAAAACCTCACAATATGTTTCAGCCATCGGGCTTACTGCAAAATCGCATAAAATATCTAAAATTCTATTTCCTATTTGCTCTTTTTGAATCAGACTTGTAATTACATCCTCATCAATTTTTTTACCTTCATAAAATAGCTTTTTAGCCTGTTTAAATATTTCAGCATTTAATGCGCTGTTAAAAAATGTTGGATGCAAATTTTCGATTAAAAAATATTGTTTTTCAGGATATTTCAATAAAATATAAAGTATTTTATTTTCTATGTTTTCTGTATTACATTGCTGGATTATAGACACTTATATCAATCTCCCCTTTTTCATTACAATATGGTTTTTCTTTTAACTCATCAGCTTTTATTTTTGGGATTGTAACTTTTAAAATATAAGCTGGTGTCGGTGCAAATTTAAAGTTTTCATATTCTTGCAATAAATATTTGAATATTTTTTCAAAATTCAAATCATCATCTAGTGCAATACAATATGCTTCTGTTCTTGGTTGAATATTTTTTTCTGTAAAATCCTCATATGTTTCAATTAATTTCTTAACAAATTCTTTTTTATTCATTTTGTTGTCCTTTCATTGCCATTTCCGCCATTTCTAATAATTTATTTTTATCTGTAAATTCTTCTTTATTATCATATTTCCCCTCTAAAACTTTGATGTAATTATTATCATTTTCTATTAACCAGTCAAAACTTGCTTGCCAATTCCTGTTATTGTTTCCGCAACAAAAACTTGAATTATCACATTTTTCAAATACTGCTTTCCAATCATCAAAAGGTAGTTCTTTTAATCTTGTTTTTATTTTCTTTTTCCTACTTTCCCCGATTGTTTTTATTTTTGGAAGATTTTTAACTGTGGAATTATAAAGGTTGAAAAAATCGTTGCAAGTGTTTTCTTTTTCTTTATCTTTTTCTTTATCTTTTTCTTTATATTGTTCTTTTTCTTTTTCTTTAAGGGTATATATACCCTTTGAAAACCCTTTTAATACCTTTTCATATAAATTATATTTTTTTAATTTTTCAATTACTGGTTTATGAGGTTTGCAATCTTCTGATAAAGTTCCATATTGAAATTGGATAAAATTTTTTATGAATAATTTGTTGTCAGAAATAAAAATAAATTGTTCTTTTTTATTATTAATACTGTCTATTGTCTGTTTATTTACTTCTTCTCCAATAATAAATGAAGCTAATCTGTAATTTGTTTCCCATACCCCTGCACAATCACAATTTTCATATATATACTTTAAAAATATTTTTTCTTTTAAAGATAATTCTTGAAACCATTGCTTGTTCCATAAATCAGTATCTAAAAATCTTTTACTCATTTTTTGCTCCGTTTATGTATAACAAAACCCCCTACACGTGCGGTTGTAGAGGGTTATTATTTACATAATAATATTCAATTTTAAATCTATTTACCGCACGCATACCTAAATTATATTATAAAAATTTAAAAATGTAAATATTTATTCAGAATTAAATTCAAAATTTTTGCAAACATTGCTTAATCTAATATCCGTTGCAGGACTTGAACTTTCGCCTAATAACTGACATTTATAATAATTTTTAGATAATTGCCTTTGTATCAAATATTTGCAATTTTTACATCTTATATCGGATAAATAATCAGCTTTTTGGTAATTATTTTCATATTTCCATTTTTGATATTTCGACTTAAAAACAATCTTTATCGGTTGCTCGTCCACATCAAACAAAGTTAGCTGATTAGACATTTTTTCGCCTACCTCTCTTTATCTTGTACTCAGGCAAGTATGTTTTCACAAAATTGTACATAGTGCCTAAGCTCACATTGTACTTTGGTGCAAGTTTTAATATTGAGTAAGTTTCTAAATCTTTTAATAATTTCTGCTTGTTTAATATTATCCTGCGCCTGCCCGATTTACCTTTGTAGCCTGCTTTTGCAAGTTTTCTAAATATTGTTGTTGGGTTTACTTGATATTTTTTAGCTAAATTGTCTATTGTTGTTTTTTGAGCTTCTTTAGCTAGTATCTTGGGGTCAATTAATTTTGCTGATTCACGTGTCATAAATTACTCCTAAATCACTTTAGTCGGCATTAAAATAATGTAATCATTAGCCGTAGTGAATATCGCAGCACTTAACGGATTTTCAAACTGCAATTCAATATCGCCATCTGAATTTTTTAATACATTTTTTAAATACTCAATATTAAACGCAATTTGCTTTTTATCGTCTTTAAAATCAATGTCAAGCTCCATAACGTCTTCTTTATTTGCAACATTTACAATCTGCAATTTGTCATTTTCAAATATAAGGCTTACTGTCGGTTTATCTTTACTAGCAACAATTGACATTAGCTCAAGGTTTTTAATTATCTCATCTTTCGGCAATTTAATTTTATTTGATGAGTATTTTGGCAATAGTTGTTTATATTTTGGATAATCGGCATTTACCTTAAACCCTGTCAGAGTTATATTTTCATTGAAAAATATCAACTTGTTATTATCATTAATCATTTTTACGCTATCGCAATCAAATACTTTTATTAATTCCCATACCAGCTCTTGAGATAACAAAATTTCACCTATCGGGTCTTTTAATTTGCCTATACTTAATACATTGCTATCGCAAGTTACAATTTCATCACCGTTTATACATATTGACCTTAACGCTTCTGCATATTCTTGTTTAGAACACGCAAAAAGGCGGTTTTTAACAACTTGCTTAAAATCTATCAAGTTAATATTTAAACTCGCCTTATCGGGCAAGCTTACCACCTTAGAATTAATATTTACATCAATCCCGATAGTTAATTTTCTTTTACCGTTTTTAATAAGTCCATTATCAAATTCAATTTGCTTGTCTAATCTGCTAACAATTTCATAAAAGTTTTTAGCTTCAACATTCACACCCTCGCCTGAAATTTCATCAGCTTTGATTTTGTACTCTAAGATTAAACTGCCGTTCGTTGCGGATAATTTCATAATGTTGTTTTCAAATGCTTCAATTTGTATGTTAGGTTGCATTTTACTTGCTATTCTTACTAAATTGCTTAACGGTTGTATTAAGTCTTGTTGGTGTATTTTAAATTTCATCACATCTACTCCTTTTCATTAACACATTTTTATAATTTTTAATTAAATTTACATATTGTTCTATTGTTAAAATTGCGTTATTGTTCGATTTTGTCTTTATTAAAACACTTTTTATTTCTTCACCTTCGCTAAAGGTAAAGGGTTGAATTATGTCTATATTATCCATATCTATTGCAGTATAATCGTCTGCATTAATTATATCCATTATTTTCTCCTATTCGTTTAATATTCTGTCTAGATATGTATAAATTTGTTCCATATTCTTAATATCTCTTGAATTGTCGATTGTTAGATATAAAGTTTTATACATTTCTTGAACGTAATCTTTGATTTTATGCAATGTTGAACTTCTATCTAATAAACAATCGCAACTGCAATATTCTGATTTAATTTCATCTTCATAATCGCATAAATCAAATTCAACTGTAGGCATATTACCTCCTATTCTTTTTAACTACTATATCCGAGTACATTTTAAAAAGCACAACTAAATTATCTATAATTTCAGCTTCTATTCTCTCAAAATCAAGCTCTTTTTTCTTACATTCTTGCCATAACTCTTCAAATTCTTCTCTAAAGATTGACATTGCTTCTGCAAAACTTGCATATTCTTGGTGTTTTTCGTAGGCTTTATCAATCTGTGCTTGAATTTTGCTTAATAAATTTACGTCCATTGCTACTCCTTTAAAATAGTCTTTCTTGTGTTACTTTTTTATCAAGTTTTTCTAAATCTTTTAAGTTTAATATCGCCTGTTTAAAATAACTATCTTTCAATTCTATTCCGATAGCTTTTCGACCTTTTTTAACAGCTGAATAAACCTCGCTACCAACTCCCATAAACGGAGTTAAAACAATTTCATTCGGATTAGAATATAATTCAACTAATCGGTCAATAACATCTAATTGTAATGGGTGAACGTGTTTCTCATCATCATCTTCTTTGCTGTCTTTAAATGGTAGTACGTTATCAACTCTTATATCATCCCATACAGCACTGGCATAACGTTGCCAAATATAATGATTTAATTTTGTTATGCCGTTTTCATCATTGGTTTCGTTTAGATGTTTCCATAATTCATCGGCATTAAAATTAGTATTATGTGCATTATTCCACGCATTTAAGATATTAGGCAAAATAGGAATTTCCCCTGCATATTCATTTATTCCGAACGGATGTATTACAGGTACTTTATTTTCGCCTTTTTTAGTAAATATCAAAACATAATCAGGCATAGCCGTAAAGCATTTTGTACTATCTTCTACTATAAATTTGTGCATTAAAGATTGTACCATTGTACGCATTCTGACTTTTAACGGTTCTTTCCAAATAGTTATTCTGTTTCTATATTCAAATCCATATTTTAAATGTAATTTGATTATTTCGTGCGGAAAATCCCATAAATGACAAGCATTATCAAAAACATCTGTACAATGTACCGCTGTTATTCTACCTGATTTTGTAACCCTTGCAATTTCTTTTATTAAATATTCGTATTGTTCTAAAAATTGTTGTTTACTTTCACAATTTGAAAAATCTCTTGCATCACTTGAATACTGATATAACCCCGCAAACGGAGGACTATAAATGCTTAAATCTACTGAATTATCAGGCAATTCTGGCATAACTTCCATACAATCTGAATTAAAAATAGTGTAATTTTCATTGTCAATTTGATTTTTAATTTTCATTTTTATTCACCTCTCATAAAACTTGGTACTTTAACTTCTACATTTTCATTTTTCTTTATGTCAATATAATTGCTATTAACATTTTTTACTAAATTTTCATATAATTTTTGTGCTTTATCGGTCTTTTCCTGTAATGCTTTTATAACTCGGCTTTGACCGTCAGATAAAACTAAATCAACCGTAACATCATTTTTTTGACCGAACCGCCAAAATCTTCTAATTGCTTGATAATATTGCTCATAACTCCAAGTCGGGAAGAATACGCAATGATTACAATGCTGCCAATTTAACCCCATTCCTGTTATAGTCGCTTTTGTTACAAGTCTTTTTATTTCACCGTTAGCAAATGCCTTTAAAATTTCTTCTTTTTTCTCTATTGACTGACTTCCTAAAATTTCCGTACATTCATTATCTAAATGTTTTATTAAACTACTTTCATTATTAGTATTTACCCAATATACAGATGTTTTATCCTCTGCGAGTTCAACAGCTTTTTTTGCTCTATTTTCTTCCGTTTGTCTTTGTTCTATTCTAACTTCTGTCATTGTTTTTGCTTGTGGCACAAATAAGCAAGTTTGCCCGTTGGGTAATATTTTGCTTTGATTTTTTACAAAATAAATATTTGTTATAAGTTTAGGTAATTTATATCTATCATCAGAAAATCCAATGTCTGACGGCTTTTTAACCATAATACTCCAAGTGTTAACCCATTCGAAAAATGCTCTTTCCGCGTGTGGTTTTAGATACCATTTTTCACCGATATTACGATTATTGCTATCTATACTGTTTTGGTTATTTTTAAAAAACTTTCCTAGCATATCCATATAACCCATATAACCTAATGCTTCTGAACTTGTACCAAGTTCAATATAGTCATTAGGGCTAGGTGTTGCTGTTGTTAAAAACCTATAGGGCACTTTTTTAATAAATGCTGTTATGTGATTTTTTATTTGTCCGTTAAAATTTTTCAAAATCGAACTTTCATCAAGTATCACGCACTCAAAATCAGTTTCATTAAAATATTTTAATCTTTCATAGTTACATAAAATAATTTTCTTTGTAAATTTACCCTCTTTCGAGTATTCTATATCGTCAATTCCCATTAACTCAGCTTCTTTTAAGAACTGAAAAGCAACTGCCAACGGAGTTAAAATCAATACTCTTTTATTAGTCTTTTTGACAATATTATTTGCTATTGCTAACGAAATACGAGTTTTACCTAAACCAGTATCCGCAAAAATTCCCATTCTACCTTTTTTTATTGCTTTGTCAACTATAAATCTTTGAAAATCAAATAAACAATCATCAGGCAACCAAACAGGCTCAAAGCCATAGTTTATTGTTGTATGTCGTTTGCTCTCAATAAATTCTTGATAATTCACTTTTTACTCCTTTTTTATTTCATTAGGCTGATACTTTATCAGCCCTAAACACTATTCCATTATCGTATATAATAAATTCATTGCCATTATCATCAATAGCAACTCTTTTTGTTGCCATTTCGCAAGGTAATTCAACTCCGGTATCTGATAACGGTTCAACAATTACTCTAACTGTTTTAGCAGTTCTTGAAAGAACTTGCATTTCAAATTTAACATTGTGGTCATATAATAAGTTAGTTGTGTAAATTGTGTTCATTGTTTCAAATTTCATATTTTTATCTCCAATCTCTGTATAATTTAATTATATACTTAAAAAATTAAAAGTCAAGTAAATTTATAAAATTAATTAAAAAAAACAAGGCTATTATGCCTTGTATTTGGAATAAATATCTTCAGATTGTTGTTAGATGTTTTCTGAATCTTCCTCTATATTTTCTTCATCATCGGGAATTATACCAAAATTATATTGATTATCTGTATCGTTTTCTTCATTTTCTCTGCGTTCTTGTTCTATTTCGTGGCTTTCAACCGCAGGGTTATAACTATCTAAAGTTTCTTGTGATACCAAGCCTGATAATTTAGCTGTATTTTCAATTAATTCAGTTTCATTCATCATCATATCACGGTCAAGCGTTACTGTAATATCGAAGTTTTTAAGTTCTTCTGCAGTAAATTCGCCCTTAAACTCTAAATACTTATCAAAGAAATATTTAAACTGTTGCATAAATAATTCAAATTCAGTTTCTAAATCGTTCATATAAGTATCTAAATCCTGATAGCTTGCTTTTAGCGCAACACCGCTTGGATTATTGCCCAATTGAATATCTTGAGTATTTACAGTGCAGCTAAATTCTTTAATATCTTTTTTAAGGTTTTCAAGTTTTTTCTGTATGTTATCTATGCTAATATTTGCTTGCAAATAACTTACATCGCCATTTTCTTCAACTGCTACCATTTTAACGGTTGATAATAGCTCTCTAGCTTCGATTAAATCTTTAACTTCGGCACTCATACCCTTAACAGCTATTACAGCATCAATATCATCAATTAATGTATCAATTGATTTTGAAGCCAATCTATCATAAGCATCAATTTCAGATTTAATTAATTTCAATAACGGCATCTCATCATCAGACGATTTTAAGAATATAAACGGGATTTTATCCCAGCTTTTATTTTCTGCTAAGTGTGTAAATACATTTTCTCCGTTTTCGTTTGCATCAGGTTCTAATGATAATTCATCAGCAATATATTTAACAACCTGCTTATCATCCCATAATTCAACTTTATTTACTTTTTTAATGCCATCCTCGGTATAAACTAAGTCAATATAATCTCTTACTATATTATTTAATTTATCGTGGTTTCCGTCAGTCCATTTTGGATAAATAGTTTCGCTTTTTACGTTAATTAGCTTTAATTCTTGCGTTTCTTGGTCGATATAAATAAAACCCCAGCCGATACCATTGTTAATTGCTTCTTTAGCAATACTTTTAATTTGTTTTCTAAAATACGGAGTTACAAAATCATCCCATAATTTTGAGTATTTTTCTTTTTTTTCTTGGCTTTCTTCTGTTTCATCATCATTTATTAAATCAACACTCAAAACAAACGGCTTACCAAAACCATAAGCTACTTTTTGATTTACTGATTGTCTTAAAAAAGCACTTGCAATTTTTTCGTTGGATAATGACGGATTAGTAACTGGCTGTTTTGTTTTAGGGTCTGTGTATGACCTGTCTTTATCTTGAATTGCGATATTTTCAACCCTGTAATATTTATCAGCCACTTTCATATCTTGGATTATAGGGCTGTTGCGATATTGCTCAAGTAACAACTGTGTTAATTTTTCATTATCCATTGCATAACTCCATAATGCTATAACTTAATTATACTTGTATAGAGCTATTTTTGCAATTATTAATCAACTACCGAGAAATCCTCGGTAGTTTTGATTTTATAAAAATGTAGATTTTTGCAATTATTAAATGGTTTAAAACGCAATTATATCAATTATTTTAAAAATTAGAGTGTAGATTTAATTGTTGTTTTGTGTAGATTTTGTGATTTTAACGTCAAAATTGAGTTATTTTAACAAACGTGTTCTTGTGCGTATTTTAGTTGTCTATTAGTCATTTGTTACCTCGCTTATAAATATTGTGCTATACATTGTTTTTTAAGACAATAAATATCTCTACAACCATATCCAACATTTTTTACTTTAAGATTTTTATATGCTTCTTTATAATCTTTACATTGTCCACATTCTTTGCAATAATAAGGCATTGTTTTACTGTAATCAAATTCATCATTTTTCATCATTTTCACCTTTTGTTTGTTCTATTGCTTCTTCAATCATTGCTTCATAAAATTCTGTACTTCCTCTTTCATACCCTGTTAATGTAGTATAAGCGGTATTAAACACAGTAATTAATATTGTTTCTTTTGAAACTTTATCATTTAAAAGCAATCGCCTTATTATACTTTTTAATGCTTCATCTGCTAACATCTTTCCTCACTTTCTTTTTGGTCGTTTATAATTGCATTTATTTCAGCAATTTTTTCTCTTGAATTATTTAAGCTAAATAAATTTAGTGCTTTTATTTTTTCAATCGTCTTTTTTAATTTTTCGTTTTCTTCAATAAGCTGTTGTAAATAACATTTTTTGTTTTCTACACAATAATTACAATCTATATTTACACAACCTTTTTCAACTTTTAAACTCCTTATTGCTGTTTTTATTTTCATTCTTTAACCGCCTTTATTCTTCTAGCTCATAATAAGTATAAACCTTAGAACCTGTATCTACAAAAGTATCATAGTATTTGCCGTTTACCACTCCAATATTATGATGTGCCGTTAAAAGTATGTATTTCCCTATCGGATGTTCTTTACAAAACTTTTGAACAGTCATTGATTTTTCGCCTTTTTTTGGTCTTTGTATTGTTCTTTTAACTAATCCAAAAAGCTTCATTCTTTGTTCCATAAATTTATGGTCATTCGGGTATATACATTCTTTTCTTGCTTCTGCAATTACTTTGTCAAAAACTTCATACCAACTTAACCCAGTTACTGCGCAAATTGCTCTTATTGTGCAATCGGTTGTTTTATTTTCTTTAGGATTAGGTTGAAAATACTCAAAATATTTATCTATCATTTTTAAATCTCCAATCTCTATATATTTAATTATATACCCTAAAATAAAAAAGTCAAGTGTTTTTATAAAATTAATTTAATTATTTTTATTATGCCCCGATTAATCCACGTTTTTGCATTGTTTTTTCAACTATCGAAGTTAAACAATCTTCCGCATCATCGTGAGCGTTTTTACCTTCTCTTTGATACTCGGTAACTGATTTATAAAACTCAGGAAATCTTTGCGCCCAGTCTTTAGGAAATCGCACGTTTAATTCAACTGCCGTTGCGTTAGATAAAATTCTAGCTTGTTTGTTTTGCGTCTGCGTGTATGGTTTAAAAGCTGTTATTCTATTGTGAAGCTCATCCCTGCATATACGTTCGACCGCCCTACTGAAACCACGACCACCATTATTGCTTTCAATATGTGCTATATTTACATCAAAATCAGTAAATTGTTTTGCTGTTTTCTTTTCGGTTATTTCCATACTTTCTTTAGTGTAAATTACATCTAAAATATAATTTAATTTATCAATTCCTACACCAAATACAATTGAACATAAATAATCAGCTCCTGTATCGGCAGTATCGCAAACCGCCATAATCCTTGTAATATCAGGTAATTTATCATAAGTTATTAACCGTTCGTATAATCTGCCCTTAAGGTCAATCGGTTCTTGGTCATAGTTGGCTCTTGCTATTGCTTCACCGCTTGTCGTTTCTCTCATTGTTTTTAAAATATTCATATAATCGTTATAGCTCAATTTCTTTTCATCAAGCATTTTGCCGTTTTCACACGCTTTACGGGAAAATAGTACATATTTTCTACCTTGTTCTTGAAACATAGACAATAAACGACCGCATAAATCCTTACTCGCCCACCTTGTTGATATTATAATAAGTTTTCTTCTACCTTCTAAACGTGAGTAAATAGTTCCAACAAACCAATCGTAATGACTTTCTAAAATATCAGCATTAAATGCTTCATATTCGCTTTTTATCAAGTCATCTATAATAACAAAATCCGCACCACTACCCGTTGCGCTACCATTAGGGGATGTTGCTAAGTAATTATCCTCATCATTGCCTTCAAGTCCCCAGTTTGATACACTTGCACTCCCTCTTTTTATTTTTACATCTTTGAAAACATCTGAAAATATAATATTGTCGCTTAATCCCTTTTCTTGCGCTATTGCATTTCTAACTTGCTTTGAAAATTTACTTGATAATTTTTCGTTATACGAACAAGTCATAATTTTATAATGTGGATTTTTACCTAAAAACCATTGTGTAGCAAGCGTTGCAGTTCTACTATTATGAGTAGGAATTAAAGTATTACCAACTAAATAAACACCACCTTCAACAGTTATACAATTACCCTCTGTTTTTTCTTGCATTTTTTCAATGCCAATTATTGAAATTTTGCGCTGTTTAGAAAATTCAAATAACTGTTTTCTTTTTACAACACAAGGTATGTGCATAGTAGGATTAAATCCAATTTGCCAGCATATCTTTTTCCCTGTAATGCCAAAACTTGATGTATGCGGTTGACATTCAATTACGCTGGTCCGCCAATTAAAAGTCGATACAAGTTTTATAAAATCATCTTTTAATCTTGCATCCGCTGTTGAAAATATATATCTATGTTCTTTTTTTCTTAAACTGCCATCCGTATCAAGTAAACCGGCTAATAATTGTAATCGTTGTTCAATTGAAGCCGTATAATATTCATCAGGTATGTGTTTTTGAGTTGTTGTATTCCAATGACACATACCATATTCCTTTAAATCTTTTCTTAAATTTCTAAAATTAGTTGAATATACTCCAGTAATGTTGTGTATATGTTGACTTGAAATTTCATATCCGCATTGTTTTATCTTATCAACTATACATAAATCAAATTTAGGATTAGTTATACAAGGTTTTTTATTTGTTCCATCACCAAGCCAAGCGCCTAAGACGTATGGATGAACTTTTAAACTTTTATACTCCCCTTTTAATGGTTCAACGAATGGTAATTGAAAACGATATCTATGACCCCTTTTATTTTCCATATCGTTATCAATTTTGCCAATCATATAATTAGTTTCAACTTTTTTTATTTTTCTTGCACTTCTATCATATACAATCCATTCGTGATTATGATGTGCAATTATTTCTTCATTGTTTGAAAATTTTACTTTATAATCATAATCCTTTGTTTTTGGCAATACGTTTACAACTTTAACAGGCAAGCCGTATTGATTATATACATAATCGCCTATTTTTAAATCTCCGTGTTTTTTCCACCCTTTAGAAGTCAATACAGGGGTGTTATTTGCTAACTTTTTCCCAAAACGTGGCGGTAAGTTTATAACAAGCAATTCGTTATCATCAGTTTCAAAATCCTGAATCACTTGGCATAGCTCTTTTAAATAATCAGAGTTATAAAAATCAGGAGCTATCGCCATACAATAACCCCATAAACTCTTTCTAGCAAGCATTATCTTTGCTCTTTTTTCGTAAAAATCCTTATTCTTCATCATCTTTTTTATACAGCATTGCCGTTAATTCTTCAACACTCATCTGTGCTAATTTTTTATCAATTTCAAATTCTTCATCGTGCTTAACTATCAACTCTTGAGAGTTAAAACCGTGCATTTTATTTAATTCTTGTACTGCCTGTAACCTTGCACTATTATTTACTTGGCTATTTCTAACCTTTTTCATCAATTCAACCATTTGGATAAATAGCTTTTCTTTTTTATCAGGAGTTGTTTCATCCTCTATTTTGGTTATAAGCATATCAATTTGTGCTTTATAGCTTTTATCAATTCTTTCTTGCTCTTTTTTATTTTCTTCAATTATTGAAAGTAATTCGTTAATTGCATTTTCTCTAGTCCATAGCCCTTTTTCTATTAATTTTTCCTCAACTTTTTCAAGCATTTCTTTATACCTCTTTGCTACATTTGCTTTTTGTAGTAATCTTGTTGCCTTTGCCCCGCATCTTTCAATATATTTTGATTTTCCGTATTTTTCAAGCACAGCCTGTCTTGTTTGTGCAGGGTATGCAATGTCATAGGCTTGCCATTTGGGTTTTTCTTCTAATACAATTAATTCAACAAACTTTTCTTCCTTTTTTGTCAACGGTTTATCAGGGTTAATCGGTTTACCTTTATAACTTCTTAACTTTTCTATTATTTCAGGAGTTAATTTTTCGCCATATCCCATTATTTAACCTCAATAAAATTACAATCTTGATATCTTAATGCCAAAACTTTATGATTAATTGCGACCTGTTTTAACTTGGTTGTATCCATAATTATATTGCCCTGTCCGTCAGGTGTAAAACAATCCTCAAGAGCTTTCATAAGGCTGTTATATTTTTCTAATACATTTTGCCATTCTTGTAGTTTACTATATGGCATTGAAACGGTGTAATTACCGTAATTCATTTTAATTTCCATTAGATTTCCATTCTTTAGCTATATTGTCGATAAAATCGCTTACTTTTTTACTATTGCTTTCGTTGTCAATAATTCTGTTTAGTTCCATAAGTGATTGAGTTGTACCATTCCTTGAAAGCTCGTTTTTGACTTTTTGTTTTAGCTTAATTCGGTTATTTTCTAATGCTTTTTTAATTTCAATATTGTTTAATTCATCAACTGCCAAATCTTGATATTCAGCAAGAATTTCATCCGAAAGTGTAACTGTCTGATTTATTTCAATAAAATCTAATACTTTTTTCAAGCGTTCTGAGTGCATTTTAACCTACTTTCAAGTACATTATATAATACTTATCCATTTTGCGCAATAAAAAAGGGCTTTAATCAAGCCCTTCCTCAATTATAATTTGTTGATTGACCTCATCAGGTACATAATACGGATTTGCAAAATAACAACCTGCGACCATTGCAACTATAATTAATATACCAACTCCCCAAATAGTAGCTTTTCTAATCATTAATTGTTTTTTCATAATCCAATCTCCTTTAATATCTACTCTTTAATTATATACCTAAATAATAAAAAGTCAAGTAATTTTATTAAATTAATTTAATTATTTTTATTTATTTTTTTAAAAAATATGATATAATTTAATTAATAGTAGCAAGTAAGGCTATGGCAAATACTCGAGCAATGTTTGTTATCCTCAAATGTCTTGCTCTTTATACCCGCAAAGAAACACGTTTCCAATGCTGAATCAAGCGGTAGGGGTTAGCCCCTATTGTTTTCAAAGAAGGAGTTTAGAATGATACAACAAATTACAAAGGGCGATATTATACGCACTATACAAACGTATACGAAATTGCAGCAAAGAATTAAAGAAGATGAAACAGGTTACAAAGATTATACACTATTGGATTATGACCCTGAAAAAGCAAAAATGTATAAAATCAGATTAGATTGCGATAATGAGGCATTAGGTAGATTTTTAGATGAGGTTGTTTAAATGGATTTATATAAATTAATTAACGAAGTTGAATTTAAGTTTCAAGGACTCCCTGATGGTTATTTTAGGGAATATTTTGAAAAAGAATTTTTACCTAAAATCAAGGACATTTATACAAGATTATCCAAAAAAATAAACATTGAAGCGGATAATTTACAGGAAGCGGAGTTTTTGAATGAAATCAGAAAGATTGTCTAAAGAAGAATTACTGAAAATAAAGCAAGACCATTTGAATATGGAATGTTTTATTAAATACGTCAATAAACTTGAAAGCGCATTAAAAGAAATTAATAAAATATCCCATAAATCAATGACGGATAGAAATTGGCAAGATATTTGCAAAATTAGTGATGATATTATGGAGTTGATATGAATTATCACGATATAACTAAATGCGATTTATTGAATGGCGATGGATTGCGTGTAGTTTTATGGGTTAGCGGTTGTTCTCATCATTGTAAAGGTTGCCAAAATCCTCAAACTTGGGATAAAAACTCAGGAATACCTTTTGACAAGCAAGCTGAAGATGAATTGTTTGAAGCTCTAAAACCGGATTATATTTCAGGCATAACTTTTTCCGGCGGAGACCCTCTCTATATAGCAAATAGAGCAGAGGTTACAAGATTAGCTAAAAAGTGTAAAGAACTATATCCAAAGAAAAATATATGGCTATTTACTGGCTATAAGTATGAAGAAATAAAACATTTGCCGATTATTGAGTATTTAGACGTAATTGTTGACGGTGAATTTATTGAAGAATTGGCAGATATAAACTATCCATTTGCAGGGTCTACTAATCAAAAAATAATTAGATTGAATAACAAAAAACTTGATTTTATAAAAGAAATAATATAAAATATAGATACACTCTATTAATCAAAGGAATATTAATGGGAAGTATTAGTAAAAGTATTTTATGTATTGAAACTAACAAAATATACAAAAATTCAATAGAAGCGCAAAAAGAATTAGGTATAATAGCTTCTAATATTAGAGAGTGTTGCAGAGGAAAAAGAAAAACGGCAGGAAAATTACATTGGAAAGATGTAAATTTAGATATAATACCTGAAGGTTTTATAGAAATTCCGAATATACCTAATCATTATATAAACAAAAATGGAGAAATTTATTCTTCACATTATCACAAAATATTAAAACAAACAATATCAGATAGGGGTTATTCTGTTATAAGAATATCTTTAAATGCAATAAAAAAAACATATAGAGTTCATAGACTCGTAGCTGAAACATTTATTCCTAATCCAAATAACTATAAAGAAATAAACCACAAAGATGAAAACAAAAAAAATAATTGTGTAGAAAATTTAGAATGGTGTGATAGAAAATATAATGTAAATTATGGAAATACGATAAAAAAAATTATATATTCACAAAAAATAAAAGGTAAAAGAAATACTATATGGATTGATTTTCATAATAAAAAAATGTGTCTAAAAGATTTTGCAAAAAAGACAAACAAAAGTTATAGTTATTTATGGTCTATTTATAACAAAACTAAAGATATTAACCAAATATTAAAATTCGCCAATTAGTACAAATCAAAGGGTTATAAGATTATGATTAAGATTTATACAAGTTTTTTATTAGAAAAGCCAAAAATGATAGAGCCGTTAAAGGCTAAAAAGAAAGTGCAAAACATAATTCAAGGGCAGGATTTTAAGAATTACCTGTTGAACAGATTAAAAAACGTAAGATAAAAAACGAAGCATTGCGCTTCGTAAGGAGTTTAAAAAGATTGCAAACAATTATTTTTGCCTTTTTTCGTCTATATGTTTCATAACCCAATCAAAAGCACGTTCTGACGGGTCTGTCGGGTAATCTTTATCGATTAGGTCTTGGTATGTTATATACCCAATTTCTTCGGGGTCTGTTATTTTTGGATAGTCATTTCTTTTAACATTCAACCAAAGTAGCGCATCATATTTATAAAATTCTTCATCATTAAAATTGCTTACAAAATTACGCATAATTCTTTCAGCCTCTTCAACGCTCCAAATTTTAGGTTTTTCGCCATTTTGCCCTTTAATATATTGCAATGACTCCTCATATTGTTCAGGATACACAATATGCTTGCCTAATCTCTCGCAATACATCCTTTTAGCAAATTGCATAGGCATTAATTGTCGCCACTCTTTTGCTAAAATTTCATTAAATTTCGGGTTTTCTTCCAAAATTTCTTCATAAAATTTATCTGCTGTTTCTAAATCAAACATTTTAGTAATCCTTAAAAAAGTCTTTTTTATGTTTAGGTTCTTTCAACTCTAATTCAAAGTCAAAAAACCAATCGTGCCTAATCCCCGCAAAATCAAAATAACGAACTAATATCATACACTTACAAGCATCATACCTGAGCTGTACAATAATGCCCTCTTTATCATCCATTGGTTTAATTATGCAAGGTTTAAAAAGCTCTTTAGGTCTTTCAATATACATTTTCAAACCTCAAATAGTAAGGGTATTACCCCTTACTACTCGTAATATCTGCCGTCATTATCCCTATCTCTGTAGGTATTGCGTTCGTTATATCTTCTACGATTGTCATAGTCATAACGTCTGTTGTCGTACTCATATCTTCCGTCATATCTATTTTCATAATCGTACTCAGCACCGTAATTATAACGGCTGTTATTTCTTTCCATACGTCTTTGAGCATCATAATAAGCACGTTCATCAGGTCTTTCAGGATAGCTGTCATTGTGCAAATCGTCTTTTGCCATTTCCATATAATACTCAGGTTTTTCAGATATACTATATTTTGCATAATTAGCATTAACCATATACGCATAATCGTATGGGCTAAATTTTTCTTTATTAAAATCAATATCCGAACGCTTAATGATGTCATCCATTTTCCAACGTTCACCTGAACCTTTGCGGTTATTCCATTGCAAATTGCTAGTATAACGTCTATACTGTTCAGCATTGTTTATATGGCGGTCATAATCTTTTTTATATTCATTTTCGTTGTACATTTTTTCCTATCTTTCTACGGTATAGTTACCGTTTCAGGTGTTGTAATTAAACCTACGTGCGGTGTAGGTGTGGCTGAATAATAGCCAAAAGCTTTGCGTGGTATAGCGCTTGATAAAATTTGCTCGCTATATTTATTCCACAAAGGCACTTGTGTTCCATTAACTTCGACCGTTACAGGTAATGGAGTTGCTGGCAATGTGCTAATAACCCTTTGATTAGCGTAAAATCTATAAGGGTCTTTATCGTTTATATTATCGTCATTAGTAGTAGTTAATTCAAAGTTCGTTGCAGCCGTAGCGGTTATAACTCTATGAGCAAATCGGCTACCTGTGCAAGTACAATTATTGCAATTACAAGACATTTTCTTTCCCTTTTCTAAAATTGTCATTATAAAAGTGGTAAGGACATTTAAGTCCCTACCACAAAATTATTTATACAAATTGGCTATTGCATCCGCATCCGTTGTTCCAAGCATTATTGCAAGTAAATATCGGAGTTCTGCCGTAAACAGGAGTTGTAGGTACAGGACAAGAAGCTAAGCGGTTGTATAACGCATCAACTTCGGCATTTTGTCCAGCACGTAATTCAGCAGTTTGTGCAATTTGTGAAGCTTGTCCTCTTGAATACAATAGTTCTTGACGTAATTGAGCAATTGTTTCATTTTTAGCATCGATTTTATCTTGGCAAAGCACATCAAGGATTTTCTGAGTATTAGCAGTTTGGTTTACTAATATGTCTTTAATACCCATATTAATAGCTTCTCTGTCTGCGCAGTTTTCTAAAGCTACACTGTATTTTAAATCAGTTATCGCAGCTTTATTTTCGCAGCAACATTGTTGAGCTTGATATCCATTTTGTGCTATTTGTGCTTGAATTGCATTTGAGGTTTGTAAATCAGCATATTTATTATCTGCTAATTGTGATTTAACATCGCAGCAACATTGCTGTTGTGCAAATCTAGCGTTATCTATTGCAGAAGTAATTGCATTGGTATTTTGACAGTTTGCGAGGTTAGAATTTCCAAAACCTGTGAGAAGTCCTGTATTGATTGTATTAACTCCATTGCATATTGCACTCTGTACATCCGCAAATCCTCCGCATAATTGCGTTGAGTTGTTAGCAAACCCGCTAGATAATTGAGTTGAAATATTATCTAATTTGCTACCATTTTGTACGTTGGTTAATCCACTTGTTAAATCGCCTTTAGTAGCATTATTGCCGATAGCATAGCCAAGTAAACCACCGTCAGCAAGTCCTAAGCCAGCTCCTGCCATTCCACCGCCAAAGCCGCCGAAACCGCCCCAGCCACCGCCAAACAAGCCGAATAATAACAAAATAGCTAAAAGGTCGCTGCCAAAACCAAAGCCGCCTCCGAAACCTCCGCCAAAGCCACCCATTGCAGGGTACATTGGCATTACAGGCGCATAACCATAGCCACCACCGACTACTGCTTTAATATCGGCAGCTGATAAAGGTTGTTGTTCCATCATTTTTCTACCTTTCATTTAAGTATTACGTTTCTCGTTTCTAAAAAACGGTTATACTCTCGCTGCCTAATGTAGCGGTTTAAAATTTAATTCCGAATTGATTACTCATCACACTAGCAAATTGATTTAACATCGGATTATTGCTATTAATCATCTGCATAGCTTGATTTTTATTTTCAGTAAAGTTTTCATTTCTAGCTTGATATAAGTTTTGAACGTACTCTAACCACTTATCACGTGGTAATTGTTTCATTTGATTTAAGGTGTTCATAAATCCTTGTCTATCGAACGTCATAGCTCATTCTCCGCATATTCTTTTAATTCCTGATACTCACTTATATCAAGGTCTTTTAATACAAGCATTAACTGCATAATATTTAAAATACACTCGTGCTTGTCGGTTGATTTAATAATATTGTCAATTAAGTTAATCGCTGTTTTTTGCACTTAATTTCCCTTTTTTCGGTTCATCCATAATTGGAGGTTGCGTGCTTATATTCTGTTGTGTCATAGGTGCTAACATTCGATATAAGCCATTTATACCCTCAATAATAGTGTTGTATTTTTGCTCTGATACATTCATCATCTCATCAGGCTGAGTTTTTATATTATCTTGCGCCATTGGTACAGCGTTAAATATTTGCAATGGTGCTGCGCCTGTTTGCGGATTAATTTGTTTTAGATAAATCTTATTTACACTCTTGTTATAGAAGAACGTAGGGTTACCGTTTAAATCGGCAGGTGTAGCCTTAGCTTCTTCTTCATTTGATACTAAAATCACTCTATAATGATTTTGTTGCGCTTGTTGCTGAGCTTGTTGTTGCGCATAATTTTGTTGTAAAGCATTTTGATAATAGCTTGGATATTGCGTATAATAAGGATTATAACCATAATTTAACATAACCTACTCCTCTGCAAATATAGCCTTTAACTCGTTATTAAAAGCCATTGTATTTACACCTTTGTCTTTTGCGTAACTAATACAGCAAGTCATCCCGTTTTTAATCATATTTTTTAGCGAAGTTCTATCATTAACGGATAAACTTTTAATATAATCTGTTGCAATTTGTCTTATTGATTTCATAATTTAATACTACAATGCAATTTGTATTGTAATAAGGGGATAAAAAGGATATTAAAGGGTATAAAAAAGCACCAGTTACGGTGCTATTGTCATCATTAAAGTTTATAGAAAGGAGTAAACAAATGAAAAAAAAGAATGTTAAATATTTTCTAAATCTTTTCTTAGTTTTGATTTATACTTTTTAATTGTATCTTCACTATACATATACTTATTTGCTAATTCTTTTCGTGTTAAATCGTTACAAAAGCAATCAACTGCAAACTCTGTCTTTTCTCTATCTAATCCAAGGTTTTTACACCGATAACGTAAAAGGCTTTCAGATATTCCTACCAAAGATTTACGTTTAATAATTCCGATTATTCTTTCAAGTTTTGAGTTTAAATTGCTAATTCTGATTGATGATACTTTTAATTCTTTATTTGATTTTTTATTTAAGTATTTTTCAATAAATAGCTCTTTATCGGCAGGTAGTAATTCATTGCAAATAAGCTCAAAGTCAGATTTTATCATATTGTTGGTATAATTTTTAATTTCTTTGCTCAATATGAAAACCTCCGATAATTGTGATTAATTATTTGTTTAAAGCCGTTATAGTTACGTTGTATTATTTCTCTTGTTCTTTGAATTAATGGATAATTTCGGTCTGTACCTGAGTTTCTATGTACTCTTCTGCGAGTATGTTCTTGTATAATTTTAACATCTGCGTGCATATTTATATCAGATGTTTGGCTTTTATTTTGCTGTTGATTACTCGCCATAGTTTATTTTACCCTTATTTTTTAGGAACATTGATATTAATATTATTTTGTGCATTTGCGCCTTGACTGTTTGTAATCTTAGAGTTGTTGTCGGTGTTAGCTTCTGTTACTACTCTATTTACATCCTCATAATCGAATTGTGAAAAAGTATAGACGTAATACACAAAACTAGCAAATAATAAACAAATTAAAAATACTATAACCTTAGTTTGTCTTTTAATAATCTTTTTATTTTCAGCATTAACATCCATAACAACTTCAAGTATTGCATTGTTTACTTGGTTTTCTGTAAGCTCTTTATTTTCTTCCATTCTTTACTCCTTTTATTTAATTATATATTTTTTTCTTGTTTTTATCAATCTTTTAGAATATAATATAGCTAACAATTAATTGCGATAACCAAGTGATTAATTGCCGTACATTAAAATAAGTAAGATTAAATTCTGAAAATATTTTAAAGTGTGAAATAAGATTTTTTCTTTTTTTCCTCTCTCTCGTCCAATAGCAGGAGTGCATATTGGAACTCTCTCTCCCTTTATTTCTTTTAGGCATAGGGTAAGACCGTAAACAGCCAAAAAAACAAAAAAGATTAAAAATATACCCCTCTCTCTATTTCCCTGCCTTAATTTTACCATAAAAAAAGTCGAAAAAATAGTATCTAATTTCTTAGTATATATATTTGTATAGTATATGTATTTGTTCACTACTCAACAAATTGTATACTACTAAACAAAATGTATACTATTTTATATTAATTCTGTATTATAATTAGATTATGCAGGAAATTTATAGGTTTATAATCCCATTACCGCCCGTAACAAAGAAAAATAGCTCAAATATTTTCATAAACAGGGCAACAGGCAAGCGATTTATTGCGCCTAGCGATAGATACAGGCAATATAATAAAGACTTTATGTTATTATGTCCACCTATACCAATGATAGACTATCCAATTAACTTAAAAGCCTTGTATTATATGCCTACAAAAAGAAAAGTTGATTTAATTAACTTACATAGTGCATTGCACGATTGTTTAGTAAGCAAAGGTGTTTTGCAAGATGATAATTGCAATATAATTGTTGCAACTGATGGCTCAAGGGTCTTTTACGATAAAACTAATCCAAGAACAGAGGTTATCATAGAAAAATACAACTAAGAACCTAAAATTTTACTAATTATAAATCCAACTAAACCTGCTATGCTTGCAATTATTGCACTATCAAAAAACTTGCCACTTTTGCCTTTTAAACTCTTTACATCTGCCTTTAATTCATCAAGCATTTTTATAATATACTCGTATCGTGTTCTATTTTCTACATCAGCTTCTTTTAAAACATCTAAAGATTTTAATTCTTCTTTAATATCTTCAACGTCAATTTCCAATCGGTTTATCCTGTGCAATAATTCATTGTTGCTAATTTGTGTCAATGTCCTTCTCCGCTATGTCAATTCCATTATAAACTATAATTTAATTGCTTGCAATAAAAAACCCTTTTGCAAGGGTAGATAACTAAGGTATTAAAAACATTACACACATAAATTATAATACATCTTTTTTGCTAATACAATAATATTCAGGATATCCGTATTTTTTAATTAGCCATTTTATGCTTTCTTTCATCTTGCATTGCTCAGGTATAGTTTCAAGTTCGTCTGCAAGTTTGCAACGGTAACAGTCGCCCTCTAAATAATAACACTCCAAAGCTGATTTTGTCCATAGTCTAGGAAGCATTTTAGAACCTTTAAAACTATATTTTTATTATAGCAGATTTTTGAATAATAAAAAGACCTGATTGAACAGGTCGATTACGGATTTAAGGTATTATATATGATTTTTACAAAATTATTATATTATAAAAATAAAATATCCCTAAAAGGGATAGATGGATAGAATTAGTATTTAGTTTATATTCTATAAGTAGAGAGTTAATAAGTGTCTTTTTAAATGACGAGCCGAAGCTCGTCATATTGGTTTTTGGCTGGCTGGCTACTTAACCAACAAAATAATTATATAAAATTTAAATATAAAAGTCAAGAAATTGAGAATATTTATCTTTCTCCTTTTTTAATTCAATTCCTGACAAAAATGTCATTGTTTCGTTACCGATTGATTTATAGTAATCGTATTTTCTTTCGGCAACTTCAATTTTCTGTAAATGCTCGCTATTTACTTTCATTATATTTACAATAGTGCCTACTTTTATATTAGAGTGCATAATATTTTCCGTTCTTATATATTAATTTTTCGCATTTTAAATTTTTTGAATTATATTCAATGTGTATCCACGTACTATTTTTTGAATGTTCTTCAATTAATTGCGTCCACTTTAAACCGCTTGAACATATAAAATCAAATAATTGTTTTACGGTCATATTAGGAACGTGTATATCAACGCAAGTGCCTTGCTTATGTTGGCTATTAGCCACTCCGCCTACTAATTTATTTACTTTTTCATTTCTATAACCGCTTGTAATTATTATAGGTTTTTTAAGTTTATTGCGTAACGGTTGAAGAAAACCAGCTATCAAACTTAGCATATTATCATAAATATGTAATTGTTGTGGTATATTAGCTATATTGTTTTTTTTAGCTACGTCTGATTTACAAATTTCTGATATTGTAAAGTTCATTTTATTTTCCGTTCTTTAATAATTTTTCTACTGTTTTACTTATTTGCTTTATATATTCATCCCCATTAAAAAAGGGAATTTTCACGCCTTTAAATTGTTCGCAATATTGCTCAAACGCTTCTTGATTAAAAACCTCACTTAGTGGTTTGTTCCCCCTAGTGCTATTGTTTTTCATTGTTGCTAAAGCAAAATTACTTAATTTGCTTGTTCCATTTTTACTCTTTGGCAATAAATGTTCTAGAGTTACGGTATCTTTAGTTAAAGAGCTTCCATAAAAATCTTTTGTTACAGTTGATAATAATCCTTGTTGATATGCAGTTTTTAGTATTGACTTGTATCCAAAAGTAATAGGTGTTAGAAGATTAATTTTCACAATTCATATCTTTCATATATTTACATAATAACATTTTTTTTGTACAATTACAAAGAGGCTAGGATAGCTTCCGAAAGTCTAATGTTCCTGATTAGATTGCCTCAATTTATTAATCAGGATTAATACTAAGGAGGTATTATTTATGGGAAGATACAAAACAAATATTATCATAATACATAAAGATTATGCAATTATAAAAATTCAAAATAAACTAAAGGGTGAACTAGATTGTTTAATTGACGTTGAAGATATACACAAAGTAAAAAATTACTATTGGAATATAAGATATGATAAAAGACATCCTAATTGCACAGTATATGTAGAAACTCAAAAGAAAAACAATGAGGGAAAATATAAAAGAATGCATCTGCATAGATTTATTATGAATTGTCCTGAAGATAAAATAATAGACCATATTAATGGTAATGGCTTGGACAACAGAAAAAACAATTTAAGAATATGCACACAATCATACAATGGAAAAAACAGACCATTTGCTAAAAATATATATTTTGTAAAAAGAGATAATTTATATAATGTGCATTTTAATATAAACGGCAAAACGAAGTATTTGTGTTATACAAGAGATATAAAAGAAGCTCAAGAGTATGCTTTATTAGGGCGAAAATTAATAAACGAAAATAAAATAGATGAGCTAATGAACATGAAGTGTAAATGTATTTTACATTCTTATAATTGAATTTCCCAACTTTTTTTATTTATAATTTGAAATATATCAACAGCAAATCCCATTACATTTGCCTTTATAGTATTTACACCTTGCAATTTTAATTTTTCTCTAAAGATTAAAGAAGTTAATCGTCTATATTCTTCAATAGCTATTTGTTCTTTAATGCATTTACTTACAATAAAACTTTTAAAATCTAGTAAATAATCGTGCAACAATGCGCTCATTAAAAAAGTATTATCTGTTCTTGAACCAATAACTCTCCAAAAGAATTTAGGAATGTCACTACCATTATAAGTATATCCTTTAGGTATATCAAAGCTAAATTCTCTTTTTGTTGTTTCGATTGTGACTTTAATAGTATTAAATAATTCAAAAGGATATTTAATTTTATTTTCTTTAATAGCTTTAGGGTCATCATCATTGATAACCCTAATTCTAATATCTGGTGTTTCGGATAATTCTATTTCTTGTATCTGTTCTTTTTTCATCATTTTATATTTTCTACAATTTCCACAACTTCAAAATACACATTTCTTAAATCAGGCAATAATCTTACAAGTTCTTGAAACTCGCCCATTATATTTTCAATGTGTTTTCTAATTTTTTCAGCTAAGTCCTTTTTAGTGTCAATTAAAGTTTTAGATTTTTTAATAGCTTTTTCAATCTTGTTTGCTAATCCGATTGCTTTAAAGATATTCATAAAAACCTCCTAAGCGTTTTCTAAAACAGTTAATACAACATTAACCCAACCTGTTTTTAAATAAGCCGTATCTGCCCCTTGTGTCCAAGTGAATTTATCGTTATATAAAGGGAATATTGCGTTATCAACTTTAAACTCAGCCATATTTTGTACTTGAATTGTATAAGTTTTACCTGATGTTAAAGTTAATCCTGTTAATTCATTGATTGATTTAAACTCATCATTTGTATTAATTGTTCCTGTAAATGAATTTGCCATTTTACATCTCCTTTAATTGTTGTCTTAAAATTTCTGCTTGCGTATTTATATTATGAACCTGAGTATGTTAATCTATAATATCCTGTAGCTTTTATGTAAAAAGTACCTTTATCACTTGCTCTTTTTTGTATTTTTATTTTTCTTCCTGCTCCAAATGGAACCCATATTGTGCTTGACACTGGAGACTCCTGATTTGCAACAACACATCTCAACGAGCCTGCGGTAAAAAAGCCACCTGCCCCAGTTAAATCTGTATCAAAACAAACATTTATATAGTTGCCTACGGTGGTTTTATCCACGTGAACCTGACACCATAGACACACCATATATTGTTCACCATCATCAGGTAAAAAAGCCTCCAAGCTTGCTTCTGAATATTCTGTATTTGTTGCTGCTGAGTATAAATCCAAGGCATGAGCGGGGGCTAAAAAACCTGTACTCATAGGATGCAAATAAGAATACAATGTTTTGTTTTGAACCGGGTTTTCAGAAGTGTTTGACAAAGTAGCATCAACGGTTATAGAATTTGAACCGCTTATTACTCCATCGTTTATAGTAATTGTAGTACCATCAATTTTTACACCGCCTAAAGTAGTAGTACTTGCAGTAGGTAATATATAAGTTGAACCGCCACCGCCACTCGATGGTACACCACCTATGTAATTTCCGTTAAAATTTAATGACATTTTATATCTCCTTATACTTTAAAGTTCCATCCTGTTTGCCCTGTTGCATTTGCGTTTAGAGTCGGGTTATAAACAGCACCCGTTGGTCTTAAATCTACAGAAGAACCGATTATATTTTTGCCTCCAGTTCTCGCTAAAAATGCTGTAGTCGAGTCATTTACCCACATCATTGAACCGTCTAATAATTCAAAAATTCCACCTAGCTCAGAAATTACACTGTTGGCTACTTTAGATGAGGAACTTTTGCCATCAGCTCTAGTATTCGTATTTCCGCCCCACAAAACTTTAGAATTTTCTTTTACGTTTAAACAATAATTAGTAAAACCACTTATCTGTATTAATTCCATTTCAACAGATGAATTGTTTTTAACTAATACACCATATTTCAAATTTGTTGATGTTAGATTTTCAAAATATAAATATCTGAATTTAATATTTTGATTGTCATTGATAGTTAATAATGGTGTCGACTCATCCATTGTCGAAGCACTCGTTATATATCTAGTAGTGTTATTATCACCCTGAATTATTAATTTTGGAATGTTGAATTTTTTATTGAAAGTTAATTGCTCTGAAACATTATTTAATAATTGAATAGTAACAGTACCATCCGACCATTTATTTTCTAAGTAGTTATATGCTGATTGCAGCTTTGTGAATTGTTGACCTGTACCTACATTAATAACAGTTCCAGCAGGTATGTATCTGCTTACAAAAGACGGTTGACTTAATAAATCGCTAAATTGCCCAGTTGTTGCAACGGTTGCCAAATCTTCACTTTGAACATAAGTTTCTTCAGCGTCTGATTTTGATAAATATGTACCTGAAGCATTGTTTTTTGTTAAATAATTTGTAGATAAATTATTTGAAATTTCATCTAAAGCTTCTTGTGTGGCGGTCGATATTGGCTTATTTAAATCTGAAGTATTGTCTACATTTCCAAGTCCTATAGCTTCTTTAGTTACAGAACCTTTAAGTGTTGAACCTGTGATTGCTCTAGTTCCAGCAACGGTTTCAACAATTAATTTATCGTTGTTTGATAAACTACTGACTACATCTAAATCGCCTATTTGTTTATACTGGTCTGCCATATTTTATCCTCTTATTTAAGTATATACAAGTTTTTTATTGTCATCTGTTAATATTATTTCGCCAAGATTTGTACATATAACATCTTCATCTAAATAAGTATTAACTATAAATTGAATATCAGGGAATTGAGCTTGATATTTTTCAATAGTCGAAGCTTTAGCTTTATTAATTCTTACTATACCCGCTAAAACACCATGCGGAGTATTGTTACCATTTTCATCTGAACCAATTAAATTATATATTGTATCTAATATTGAAAAATCTGTTACAGTCCAATCAACTCCAGTTATTCTTACTTTAGTAACTGGGTTATTTAAGAATATACTTTTGCTATCTAAGTTTGTATTTTCTAATATTAAAGTTGAAACACTGTTACCACAAGAAAAATTAACTATATTGTTTTGATTTTTTACAGTCAAGTTTGTTATTGTACTTGGCAATACTAAATCAGTAATCGAACCCGCTTCTGCTAATTTTACCGAGGTTAAAGACGTACCAGTTGCATATATTTCTTTTATTCCGGTACATCCTGATATATCTAGCGCACCTGATAAATTAGGGCAATTTCTAATATCTAAACTTTGCAATAATGTATTATTACCTAAAGTCAACCCAGTAAGGTTAGTATTTACATAAGTACCACCTTCACCTATTTTTAATTCAGATAATTTAACCGCAGATGATACATCAATAGTACCTGCATATAAGGGTGATAAATCACCAACTGATTTAATTCTGCTTGCGCCATATATAATAGTTTCAGTATCATTAAATGTTATAGCGGGCGGTGTAATTGTCGTTGCAACTCCACTTTTTGCTCTTTGGTATCTATCATAAGAACCATATTTAATTCTAATATACTGGTCTGCATAAGGTGTTACAGTTATTTCAGCGTCAGGTTCAACTTCTTGCCATTGAGCAGGTGTATAAATTCTCATTGTCATATAATTTGCTTTAAAATCAGAAGCAATATATTTAGAGTCGAGATAATTAAATCTATTAAATAACCACCATTTTATATGGTCAATTCTGCTTCCTTGTGCAGTGTATAAGTATGTAGCAATGCCATCATCTAATAAAGGTGATATATATTTAAAATCAGCATCGGAGTTATATTGAGCTTCGCAAATTTTTGCTATTTGTTCATCATTTAAATAATATAGAGCCTTTTCATAGGTTAATCTTCCACTATTTCTTAAATTAACATAGGTTTCTTCTATTTCATCAGAAAAAGCCTGCTCAACTAGATACCATAGCCCTGAATTTGCACCGTTGAATACATACTCTGTACCAATAACATCGTGTGTTTCAATATCATAATTAAATTTGTTTTCGCCCTCGTTATTTAAACCAATAGCAGTATCCATATCATAAAATACAGGATACCATTTATTATCTGTATAAAGGTTTAAAAACATATTTTTTGCTCTGCTATCAACCATTCCGAAAAACTCAGAAATAACATAATAAGTAAGCAAATAATCTAAATTAAAATAATTTTCACATTCTTCTTTAAACTTATTAACTCCTGTCGTATCTTTTAACTGATAACAGTCATATACCCAAGTAATTATATCTTGTAAATTAGCAAAATCAGTATAATCTTTAGGGTGTCTAGCTTCAAAATCAGTCAATACTTCATCGGGGTCTGAAAAATCATCGGATAAAAATAAACATCTCGGAGAAGTATTATTACCAAATTCCCAGCTTTCACATCCATCAGTAAAGCCAAATACATTAGAGCTTGATTTATCATTGTTAAAGTTATAAACACCAAAATATGAAGCATTAGAGCTTGCATTAGCCTTATAATAAATAGCTATTGGAAAACCATCAATTGTAGTTCTAATATTCTCATCATTTTCTTGTGGTGGTGTTTTGTCAATGTAAATATCATTGATTAATTTTGCTAAACCTGTATTATGTGCGTGAGACGACTCCATATAATCCGCTTTTAAAGTGAATGTTTTTTCAGCAGGTGAGTTAGGTCTTAACCTATATGCTTGTGGCATTTTACTTATTTTGTAGTTCTTTTTAGGATAATATTGCGAAGATGTACCTTGTACGTCAATAGTTACGCCTTCCATTGAAAAATTACGGGTGCTATCTGCTTTATCTTCATAATCTATTTTTACTATCTTTTTATCACCCTTAGATTGTGGCAAATCACCAGTAATTGTCATAATGGGTACTTGATTTAATAATTTGTTATAAACAATATTCCCGTAGCTATCATAAATATCGTTATTATTAAAAAGTGATAATTTCTTTGAGTAATCTGACGTATCAGCAATGTAGTTATTTAGCATATCATAATGGTTTAAATTGTTGTTATAAACCCTGATATTATAAATAGCTACATCACAATTATTTGAACCTATAACAATATTTACAGGATTAATCTGCGAAAAATCATCATCATCAGGGTATTGCATTAAACCTGAAATAATGCCATTTAAGTAAGTATAAATTAATCTATTTTCCGAGCGTGGTTCTACAACAAAACCTAATCTTATATGTTCATCTTCTTTAAATTTGATATTTACTTCTGATTGCTCAGATTTTAATAAAGCGTTTTGTGCAAATATTTCTATACCTCTATCACCACTAAAACAATCAACAACTTTTGCGTTGTAATCTAATACGTTTGATGTTGAAAATTCTATCTCAATGGTTTTGCCGTTATTTCTAAAATCTTGAGCAAATAACTGCGTTGGTATTGTTACACTCGCACCGTTTGAAATGACAAGTGAATTATTAATCCAACCGTTATTAACAAAATTGAAATTGTTTAAAGAACAATTGATACTGCCATATTTCCATTCATTACGGTTTTTATCATTATTACTTCTGCCGTTTGCAGATAAAAATAATTCTAAATTCTGCGTAACTGGTTCAACGTCAATTTCTGACTCGATTATATTTACAGTAAAATTCCTTGTTGTACCTTCAGCTCTAAAAGATATAGTAGAAATGCCAATTGTATCAATAACTCTGCTATATGTAAATTTGTTCCTATTTACATTCATGCTTGAAACAAGTTCATTGTTTACATAAATATCCAAATCAGTTGTTAATGATAAAGGATTATAAACGATTAAAGGTATATTAATCATTTCACCTTGATAAAATTCATAACCGTTAAAATCGGATGCGATTAACACACTATCACCATCTACATACATTACCTCATAAGACAATATGTTAGATAAAATTGTAGTGCCACCTAATGTAGCGGTTTCCCAAACCCTAAGTTGATGGACTCCGTGAGTTAATTCGATAATTTTACTTAATTGCCTACCTGAAACATCAGTAGTTTCTGTTGTTTCTGTGCCGTCAATTTCAAAGTGAATTGTTTTTGTGACTTCGCCATACGGTGTATATCTAAAAGTAATTGGTTCACTGTATGCAATTGAGTTATCAAAAGATGAACTAATGCTTAATACAACTACAGTTACAGTATAAATTAAAGTCCTTTTTGTGCCTGCTGTATCTGTAACAGTAACTTCTACATAATTATACCCATCATTTAAATAGCTTGATATATCAAAATCTACTCTATCACCTGAGTTTAATTTTTGAGTAGATTTCGTGTTATTGTTCACAATATATTGAGCAGTTGCTTCCAAATCTTCTGAATTTGAATAGCTATAAGACAAAACTGCACTATTGCCTTTAGCAATCGTTAGCGTATCACTTGGCAATAAGTTTGTTAATGTAATTATTGTTTGAGAACCACCGCCTGAAATTGGAATACCTTCAGTAATTATTTCATCATTGCAAGTTAAATAAAGCAAATTTTGTTCAGTATCATAATACATCCCATCTGCTTTTGTTGATAATTGTTCTTGCAAATCTTCTTGTTCTAAAATATCGCCAGTTATCTTACCCCATTGAGCTTTAGATGACCCGCCACCTGAAGCAACATTAGCTTTAATAACCGTACTATTTTCAATTACATTTCCTTTTATAGAGTTGCTGTTATCAACTATATTTGCTTTAATTATTTTATTGCCTTTGATATTAGCCATTTTATTCTACAATACCTTCTGCTTTTTTAAGATATACTCTAATTATATATTTATCACTGAATTTAGGATTATCTCCTAATAATATTGTATTTTCCTCTCCTGTTTCTTCATCAACTTGTTTTAAACCATAATTATATGTATTAACACCCTCAGACGGCTTTACAGTAAATTTATTTGTCATTTCAGGGGTTAATTCAAATTCAACTTCGCCATTTTCATCAACAACTCCTCTGAGTTCTTCAAAAATAGTATCATTTGTTTTTTTATCTCTAACGCTAAAATAGATTACCGAGCCTTGTTCTAAATCTGTAAAGGTTATAAAACAAGTATCGCCTACGAATGTCGTTATTGTAGTTTTATCTATTTCTACGCTCATTATTCGCCTTCGCTTTCTTCAACTGGTGTTGTGTAATCAATTTCTATCGCTTCAACTTCTTTAACGGTTGTAGCATTATTAATTTCAGCCTTAATTAGAGCATTTTTATTCCAACAGAAGTTATGAAGCTGAGTAATTAAACCGCCAATATTAATTAAATCTTGTTTATTACATTCTAAAGGTTGATTATCCATACCAAACCATGTGATTGTATCCTCATCAGACATTGTTGAAACAATAGCTAAAAGGTTTACTTTTTGGTCTGTATCAGAATCAAATAAAACATCTTTATAAAATACACCTTGATTTAGCGCTTCATCTCTTGCTATATCATTTTCATGTATTTTTTCTTGCTTTGCTTTTATAAGTTCTTCTTCTTCCCAATGTTCATTCCTTACAAGCTCGTTATCTTTTACATAATATTTGCCTTCCACATAATCATCAGGTAAAGGCTTTACGTCATTATAAAATCTTGTTAATGTCTGTTTATTTTCTGCTATTAATAAACTACCATTTTGAATTGTATAGAAACTCATTAGTTAACTCCTTTCACTGGGAAGAATTTAAAAAATCGTCCAAATATAGTACTTTGATAACCATCTCTAAATGTACAAACATCATTCTTAGCGACTAGTGCACAGGCGAAAACATTTGTAATATAGTTATTGCTTGTAGTTGAAACATTGTTTATATATACATCGTTTATTTTTAACCATGAGTAAATTCCACCTATAGCACCTGCGGAAAAAATAACAAAACCATTGCAAGGACAGGTAAAAGATTGTTCTGTGGACGTAGGTGTAATTTCTATTGTTGCACTATAATCAGGCATACCCATTACTGATTTATCAACCAAATATCCGCTATCATTAAATGCTCGATTATTTAAAGCAGTTACCCCGCCATTTTCAATAGTGCAGTCACCAATATATACGAGGTTATTATTAATTTCACCTTTTACTCTTAAATTAGCAGGAGTTGTTGATGTATCAAGCCAATAATCAGTAGAAGGATTTAAATTTGATATTTTAAAATCATTAGTAAAGAATAATTCACCAGTTTCAAAGTCTTTAAAGATTTTACTGTCGCCATCAACAGACGTGAAATCATAATCTGATGACGTACCATCAATTATACCTTGCCACCATAATTCACCATTATTTTTTATATAAGAATTAATTAGATTTATAGAACCTAAGAAGGGAGACTGTACACCTCCATGGCTTTGATACCACAAACCGCCAATAACAAAGTATCCTTCACTTCGTGTGGTAACTTTAGTTGTTGAAGCATAATTAATATCAATAACCCAAGTTAATCCGTTATCTGTTGAATATTCCAGCGTATAGGCACTGCCTGTAAATTTTATTCTAATTAAATAGCGAGTATTAGTTAAAACAGTATAAGTACCTCTTTGTTCAGTGTGGCTGCCACCGATTCTCAAATCTAATCTAAATTTTGAAGAATTTATTTCAATATTTACACCAGAGAATACACCTGATGAATTGTAATAGTTAGAATATATATATTGTTGAGTTGAAACATTACTTCCTGTTGTAATATCAAATACCATTTCCCAAGTATCATAATTTTCTGATATCCAAGCACTTGGCAATGATGCATATACGCTATTTGCAAAACCGCTCAAAGTTCCCTTGTCTTGGGTTAGCGCACCGTTAATTGTAACATTACATTTTTTATATTCGGCATCTGATAAAACATCAAAACTTGAAGCTGTATCAAATATTCTTGTTCTGCCATCTGTTGTTGTTATAGTGCAAGGGTTGCAGAATATTTTTGAAGCATCACCTGTTAGTTTTGTTATTTTGAAATAACCATTGATAGAAGCTTGAGCCGAACCTCCGCCTGCGCCGTAACCAGTGTGCGTTCCATCGTATAAAGACACTCCGCCATATAAAGAAGCAATTGCATAACTATAATCAACATTTAAAACATTACCTGCATTACCATTTTGATTTAAAGAAGTACTAACAATTAGGGAAGAATCTATAATACTTACAGTTCCCCCTGCCCCTGCTTGCATATAATTACGCCCAGTTGTACCACCTGTACCTCCAGTTACAGTTATTATATTTCCAAATGAAGTAGAACCACCTGTGCCACCTACATAGGTATTATCTTTTCCGCCAGAACCGCCGGAACCACCTGCACCTATGACAATTGAATAATTGCCGACAGGCAAGTTTAACACACCTTTAAACCCTGCACCTGAACCACCTGAAGCGTTCTTAGAGTTCCAACCGCCATAACCGGGGTCCCAATATGTATGTGCCCAGCCGCCACCTGCACCATACATCTCTATTTCATAATTTCCTGCTTCAGTAATTTCGATTGTATATGAGCCTGCTTCAGTGTAGCTTTGAATAAAACTCCCTGATTGTAAGGTATGGTTATTTCCGTTGATTACTGTACCTGCGTTTATTGCAAAAGGTGCATATTGTAAGCGGGCATTACCCAAATTGTTTAAATTATTTATATCTTTATCAGCAAAATTATCTCCTACGGTGCTTGATATTGTTCCGTCTGCTTGAACTGTAATTGTTGTACCGTCAGGCTTGACTATACCCGCGGTTTCGGTAGTTGCAATGGGGACAATTTGCGACTTGGCAAAATTATCTATTTTATCGCAATTTAAATTAAATACATCAACATTGTATTGTTCTGATTGCAATGGTTTTTCTAAATTTAAAAACTCTGTATAATTCGGCATTTTTATTCTCCTGTGTGTTCTGAATTAGCATATTGTGATAATTCGCCTTGCGTAAATTGTCGCATTTCTCCGTGATTATAATGCTTTTTCAAATATCTATGTAAATACGGTTCATATTGTATTGCTTCTAATATAATATTAGCAGGTATTATCTCATCTCTCAATTCTTTTATTGTTTGTTCGTACAATCCATCAATAGGTGTATCAATACCAACTCTTAGCTTATATTCATTATAAATAGGTTCAAAATCGACATTTCCAGCACCAAAAGCCGCCTCTAACATTCTTTTAACTGATATTTTAGTAAATGGTAATCTAACCGCAAATTTTAACCTAATTCTCTCACGTCTGTATTCTATGCTCTCATTTTCTTCATCTGCTTGTATAAAAAATAGAGCCTCAAAACGTCTTAAACCGTCTAAGTCACAATAGCTGACTAAGTTATTTAAAAATATTTGGTAAATTTCATCCTCATATTGTCCTAATTCGTCAGCCTGTGCATCGTATATAGCAAGCATTGTCTTGTTATCATAATAAATATCAGGTGCTAATCTATGTACTATCTTAGGATTGTTCACTTAATGTTACCTCACCCAAAACAGGAATAAACTGTTCAATAGCTGTATTTTCTAGGTTAATATCGCTGTCTTCTTCGTTTAATAAAACATCAGTAGCGTTTTTAACACCGTTTACTTTAACCATATTTGCTATAACTTGCGCAATATATACACTTGTAAATTTATTTTTTTGCCAAGATTTACGGATGCTATAAAAATATTCTTCTAAATTGGCTTCGATTTCAGCTTGTACCTGCCCTATTGTTACAGTATCAAGGTCAAGCGTTGCTGATATGTCAACAGTTACCTCTGTTGGCGTTGATATAGTAACGTGATGCCCTATCGGAGCCATCCCAACTCCTTCGCCTGAGTAATCTTCAGGGTCTAATAATTCTTTTATTTGAGCTTGAAATTCTGCACTAATAGCGTTGTATTGGCTATCTAATACCGATACTTTGACCGTTCCACCACCATTCCAAACAGGAAATACCTTTGGTTTGCTAGTGCCGTTAATTTTATCAATATATTCTTCATAATCTCGGATATTGCCACCAAAACCTTTATGGTTTAGATAGTCAATAATTCTTTCTCTATATGTTTCATCATCTTCAACATCTTGAGCTGGTGTTTGTACTCCGATAATCCTTGCTATTTTTAAATCATTGATAGTAAATAACGGTAAAATATCGCCTGAGTATTCATTGCCAACTGTTCCAATCTGCTCGCAAGTTACAACCGCTTTGCCGACTTCAATAAAACTAGTTATTCTATAAGTTATAGCGCTATCACTATCAGGTACAGCAAAACGACTGCCAATAGGTAAGTTTTTCGGAGCATCATTTGTATCAATAAATTCAGCAATTCTTTCTGCATAAGTTGCAGGTTTTCTCGGCATTGAATAATTTTCGCCAATTTTATCAAGGTTTGAGCCTATTGCAGTTAATAAATATACTTGGTCTCTGAATATATTTATTTCAATATATTCATTTGCCATTTCGCCCGCTGTTGGTGCTAAGGCATCATATATAATTGCACCTACTCTTTTGTCCTCTGTATCGGGTACACTTGCCAATAGTCTTTTTAAAATTTCATCAAACCCGTAATACTCGGGTATATTTCCGATTACCCTATTAACAAACTCCAGTAAGGCTTGTATATCTTCTTGAGTTAATTCGCTAACTGTTTTTTGTGCGATTTCTGTAATACTAGACAACTACGTTTACCTCCAAGCCTTCAATTGTTCCCTCAATAGTGTACATATCAAAAACAACGTGTGCGCTATCAATATTTAGTTTTTCTATCTTAGTAACAATTATATCGTATATCCTATCATCTTGCAACAAAGCCGAGCGTAAATCTTCCTCAATTTGTGCCTCTAAATACTCAAAAGGTTGTCCTTTGTATTTTTCAAGCTCGATACCAAACCAATCAGGATAAATAGCATAAGCATAACGCTCTTTATTTACAATATGGTCTGCAGTTTGAATTATAGCCTTTTGACCGTCAGTTTTTCCAGTAATACTTTTTGTTCTATCTTGATAAGTCCTTGATGGTTGTGCTGTTATTTCAATTTCTGATGTTTGCGTTATTGATTCAATTTGCGGTATCATAATTAACCTCCTGGCTCGCCATCGTGTAAACCTTCCATATCATCCCACATATCGCTTTTTTCAATTCTTTCGGCAACGTAGTATTTTTGCCCACCGTTAAAAGCAAACAATAAAACTCTATCGCCTTCTTTTAGCTTTGGTATTATCTCAACTTCAACATAATCTTGCTTGTAGCCCGTATCGCTACTTTCATCCTTTTTTTCGTGCAAGTTTTCAGTAATTTGTTCTTCAATTTCGTGTTCGTGCGGTGATGGCCCTGCTGCGATTTTAGTTTTTCCATTGTATTCGTGCTTATGAGGCATTGTAACTCTAAACGGTCTGCACCATTGACCTAAGAAAAAAAACTCCTCAGGCAATACAAAATTCATATTATCTATTTTTATTGATAAAGGGTTTAATGTTTGCACAGTCCCAAACGTCATCCCATCGCCTTTCGGCATTTTTGACAACGTATGCTGTGCAATTGCCTCTATCATTGTATTAATTTCGTTTAAACTCATAGCTTAATTCTAACATTTTTAGAATGGTGTTGCAACGTCAAGCTCCATAGTGTGCATATCTCTTGAGTATGTGTGATTAGCACCGACTGCCCACATATCAAGGTATTTATCATTTGCTTGTCCTTTATCATCTAATTTATAAGTATTTAATTCAGGAATATACACGCTAAAACCTGAACCTGCGTTAATCTCATCAACTCCTAATGCTGATAATTTTAAAGTTTTTGTTTCTCTATTAAATGACTTCATATAATCATCAGCATACTGTATTAACTGCGCTGAGTTCATTTTATCATCAACGCTTATAACCTTTTGTAAAAATCCCCATTTTCTTTGTGTATTGCTATCTTTTGCAGTGTAGGGCGATATTATCTTATTATCTGATTTTTTGCCTTTTTCATCCTCTGAGTTATAACTCTTAACTACCTTAATACTGTTATATGTGTTCTTATCAATGCTTATTTCAAATTGAAAACTTGATAACAAAGATTTATAACCTATCATTATATCGGTTTTAGTTTGATGTAATTCTGTAAATTCTAAAGTGCCAAAATTATCACGAATATAATAGTATTTAGTGCCTTTACTTGCAATATTAGCTTGGTGCATTTGATGTTGTAATATGCTAAATAATGTTTGACCTTCGTATTTCTTATTAGGGCATACAAAATCGCAAGGTGTAACCACTTTAAAATTCTTTAAATTATGGTTAGTACATAACATATTAAATACATCACTAACCTTCATATTGCTAATATATACGGTATCTTCATTTTTTAAATATCGCATTTGGTCATAAGCTGTAACTTGAATAATTCCGTTAGCATCCATACCCATATTAAATACATAGCCAAAAAATATGCCCTTGTTATCTCGTTTAAACTGTATCACGCTTCCATTTTTTATATTCAACGGCACTTCAGGAGTAGGATTTTTCTGCATCTGAAAAGTTAATTTGCCAGCTTGCCCCTCTAATACAGTAGCGTGCTGAATACTATCGACTAATGTTGATATATCAAACACTTTATTATCAGTTGATACAAATATTTGATTATTTGCGTGCGGATTAAACATTATAACCACTCTTTCGGCATTTGTAATACTGTACCTTGCAAGTTTCTTAAATTATTTGCTATATTATTTCTGTTGCTTGCTACGTTATAAATCATTTTCCAACTATCATAACCGCCATCACCATATTTTTTAGCTACACTCCATAGAGTATCAATCGGTTTCAATCTAACTTCTTTAGGTTTTTCTTTAGCACCGTCTAGCCTTGGTTTTTGCGGTGTGTCGGCTGTTGTTGCACCTGTTTCTTGATTGGTTTTTACATTTAATTCAGTTGGCCCGTAAGCTCTATGTTCAATTAACTGTAATTCATAATAATAATCTTGTTCTTCACCTGCTTTTATACTGTGTTTAAAGTTTTCACAAGTTACATTAAAATCGTATATTTGCTTAGGTTCTAAAGGACTTGCAACGATACTCCACCTTGCAGGTTTTTTACTTTTTTGCCAATCTGAAAACCATTTAACGTATTGATTTAGCATTGTAAAAGTTTTGCTATCATCAGTCATTTTTTTATCTGCGTTTTGCGCTCTTGAATTTATAGATTGTCTTACAACGTCTGTGCCATACCTGCTAACAATATCCGCAAATCTATAATTCCAAAAGAATGATTTAATAGTAACCGTTGCTAAATCAGGCTCTTGCGGTACTGCAATTTGCCCTATTCCTAATACGCTAACCTTTTGAGATGATGAGGGTATATTTACTTCAACTTCCTCAGGGTTTACGGGTAATATAATCCTATTTGTTTCATATTCAAAAATAATATCCATTATGCTGTTGCAAAACCTCCGCTTGTACTGCTTGATACTGAACCTGTTATTGCGCTTGCTACTGCACCGATTACTTGGTTAACATCTGCTGTTTCGTGAATTACCATACTAGGTATTGTTAAGTTTGGTGTTAGTTGTTGGAAGTATTGAGCGTATTCTCTTGTAGTTAAATCGTGCAATAAATCTAAATTATCTTTCGCTATGCTGATTGCACCTTGTTGTTTTGTTTTTAGTGCTTTTCCGTCTGAATATTTATCTAATCCGGATACTCCACTTACTACTTTTGGATAAGTTGATTGTTTAGTTATTGTATTTTGAGTTCTTTTTTCAATTTCCTCTGCTGTTGATTTCGGAACTATGGGGTTTTTATTATCATTTTTACCTGTAATTTTATTCCATATTCCCGATATACCTTCCCCTATTTTTATCATTCCATCAATCAACCACGCTGTTTTATCAATTATAAAAGTTAGCATTTTGTTCCAAGCTCTTGCAATTGGTGCTAATAATTCTCCCCACGCTCTGGCAAGATTTTTTTTTGCCCCTGCTAATTTTTTTTCACTATCTTCTAAAGTATTTAGCTTTTCATTATAGGCATCCATTATTCCTGCACCATTGGCTATATCGTAATTCATATCTTGAATTGTTTTATCAACAAGTGCTATACTGTCTGCTGTTAAAGTGTTTACACCTGTTAAAGCTCTTATATTAGGTATCATTTCAGCCATTGCATCAGGGTTTGCTTCTGCAGCTTTTTGTAATTGCACTAAAGCATAGGTTAGTCCTTTTGATTGCAATTCTGCTGCTCCTACGGGTACTCCATATTGCCTTAAAACTTCTTCTGCTTGTTTACTTGGCTTGATTAATGCTGTCATTGAAGCTCTTAATGCTGTTGCAGCAGATGCTGTATCTAAACCACCTTTTGTTAATACTGACATTGTAGCTAATAGTTCTTGATATCCTACACCTGCGCTTTTTGCAATAGGAGCAACCTGACCTATACTAGCTGCCAACTCGCCTACTGTTGTTTTACCAACAACTTGTGCTCTAAAAAATGCTGCCGATACATTATTTGCTTCATCTGCTGATAATCTATAAGCATTGATTACACTTGTTAAACCGTTAATTGAAGTTAATAAATCTGTAGCACTTGCTTTTGCTAATATTTGAGCGGATTTATATGCTTTTATTGAAGTTTCTACATCTCCAATCGCAGATACTGAATTAAATAATGCAGTATTTGCATCTTCTGTTGATATCCCTAATTTTATAGCATCTTTACTTGCTTCTTTTAGTGCTTTTGAGTTTTGTTCATAAGCACTGTCGTTCTTGTCTAACAAATTAATAATATCTACGAGCGAACTTTGATATCTTGAATATTCGTGTAATGCTTCTTGAGTTGCCTGTTTTAAACTTCTAAAAGCATTTACTATTGCATCTACTGCCATATCTATAATTTTCGTTCCAGCTGCTATTTTTCCTGCTACACCAGTAAAGATTTCCTTTAATCCGCCCATAGCCTTGTGCAATATATTTGCGCCTTTACTTTGAAAAGTGGCATTTAATGCTGCTTCTTTTTCAGCTCTTGCAAGTTCCTCTTGTTTATTTTTGGCTTTTTCTAATGTAGCACTTAGACTATCCATTTCGTTCTTTGCTTTAGCGTAAGCAACCGTTGCTCTCATCGCTTCTTTTGAGCCACTACCATAAGCATACGACATATCTTCCATTTCTTGTTTAGCTCTTTCAGTTGAATATGTCGCTTTATCGAGTGCAATGCTTATTTTTTTTATAGTGCCACTCATTTTATCTTGAAATTCTAATGAACTTTTTATTGTAGCCATTTTAGTTTCCTTCTTTTGTTTGTTCGAGCTTAAATTCTATTGCTGCCATAATAAAAGCCTTTTCTTGTAATGGAAGATTTATAAATTGACTTGGTGTATATCCCATTTTTAGAACACAATATGCACACATTGCCGATTCATAATCTTCCTTTATTAGTTTTTTGCTTCTTCAACTACTTCTTCAATTTCAGTATCAAAGCCTGAAATTTCGCATATTTTTTGTGCTAATTCAAATATTTCACCTGCTTTTAATTTTGCGCTTACAAAATCCCTTGGATTTGCAAAACCACCTTTTTGTAGAGCTTCGGCATTTGAAAAATCAGGGTCTATTACTTGATTTGTAATAACTAAAAGGTTAAATTTTAGCATATTAAAATCGGTTTCACCTTTTCTATCTTTTGTCCTGCATCTTCTTTGAAATTCTTGATGACTTGCTGGCGATAAAGGTTTTACTTTAAATGTTCCTAATCTTTCTACTGTGATTTCTGTTACTATATCGTCTACATTTGGTAACGCTAAAAATTCTTCTAATCTGCTCATAATTTTTCTCCTACTTCTTTTTTAAAAGGGGGAATTTCACCCCCTAATATTATTCTGCTACGTTATAAGGGTCAAACTCTTTTAATAGTTTTATGCCTGTCCAAGTAAAGTTAAATGATTGGTCTAAGAAATCAGCATCAACATCAAGTTTTGCTAAATCTCCGCCATCCAAGTTTACGTTATTTACTTGTATTCTTTGTGCGCCTATTGCTGAGTTCGGGTCTTCATTTTTAAGAATTAAATTGAAATATACATCAACTCCGTTGTTTGCATAATCAATTAACATCTTATTCCAATAGCTAGTTACTGCATAAACAGTAAGGCTACCAGTACCGCTATAACCTGTTGCTTTGTGCTGTGTTCCTCTTTCGCCTAATGCTCTAAACTCAGCTTTGTTTTTATCCATTGTAACGGTAATATTACGGACTTCTGCACACTCTTTAACTTGACCGTCAACAGTAACCCATAACATACCTTCTTTTCCGCTAATCGCATCTTTTGCTAATAAAAATCCCATTGCGTATTCTCCTATAATTAAATTTTACTTTTATTATATGTCTTTTTCACGGGTTTAACAATATTTTCAGGCGAATATCCTAATTTATGCCTTTTGTATATTGTTTTTATTGGGATATTGTAGTCTTTGGCAATTTGCACTAATGTAATTTTTTCACCATTTAAAATTATTGATAAGGGTTCGTATAACGGCTTTGTTATTTCTTTTCCTCGTCTGTTTCGTTCATACAAGGTTTTAATTTTTATGCCTGTTTCTTTAGAAATTTCTGCAAAACTTTTGTTTTCTAAAAACTTATTGTTTCTTCTGTTATTTTGTTGAACTTTCCAAGTTACCCACCTGCAATTTGTAGGTTCATAATTACCATTGCAATCAATCCTATCTAAAGTTAATTCATCGGTATATCCATTTTCTAAAGCCCATTTTTTGAAATCTAAATACGTTTGCCATTCGTCGCATACTTTTATACCTCTACCGCCGTATAGCTCATAATACGCAGCATTTGGATTATTGCAACGTCTTTTCATTGAACACCACGTTCTATGTAGTCTTGTGTCTGCTTTTGATTCTCCGTGATAATAACATCCGCAAGATGTATATTTACTTTCTCTTATTGCAGAAGTTCTGAGTGATTGTGCTTTTTTCACAACTGTATTTCCGCATTCGCATTTACACTTCCAATTGTAAGTATCTACTTTTTCAAGTAATGTCAATTTACCGATTTTTTTTCCTTCAAATAAAGTTGCTTTTGCCATTATATATCTCCTCCGGACTAGATACATTTACAATAACATATCTAGTCCACAGGGTCAATATATTAACTACGTACATTACACGTGAAATAAAGACGTTCCATACTATCGACTGGTTTAATCCAAGCGTTAGTAATTACATCATCGAGTTCTCGACCTTGTAAAACCTCGATGTCAGCTTCTGCAAATTCTTGTATTGCATCTAATCTTTCAAGTTCAGTACAATACGCAATTACATCACCTCTGAATACTTCTCTGTAATCTTCATTGTTAGAAACTTTACCCATATAGGATTGTTCCCATACATCTTTTATTGATGTACCGATTTCATCTAAAACTCTTACTACACGGTTTTTAGAAAATTCATAATTTTTATCAACTGTAAAAGTATGAAGTGAGTTGATATCTTTTTCAACTTTAATTTCACCTCTTGAGTTAGTTGTAAATAAAAATTCACCGTTTTTAAGAGCTTCAATAATTTCGGAGTTTTTATATTTTCCGATTAAATCAGTAGCACCGCTAATTTTCTTGTTAGTGTTGCTTTCGTTAATGTTAGCACCTGCGGTCATAGCTGCTACAACTGCTGCTGCTTCTTCTTTGCTTACGTTTACACCGTCTTTAACAAAGCCATTTTTAACTGATATAATGCCTTCATAATCAGCCGTTGGATAATTAGCAACAACGCCTTGAACAAATATTTCTTCATTTTGTCTTTGGTTTTTAATGAATGTTAAAATATTTGCTTTTAATGTTGCATCTTCATCTGTTAAATCAGGACATCCAACTGTTTGATATTTAGCTGTTTCTAGTAATGCCAAGTACAATGGGTAATATGTTGCTTTAGGCACTGCCGTTCCGTTTGTACCGCCTGTTAGCGTAATACCTGCGTTTAATGGTACAGCACCTTCACCGCTAAATGTTACAAAGTCATTTGCTTCAAGTTCTGCAACTGTTGCAACTGTTTGTATGTCTTTTTGGCTTCCGTCAACAAATGTAGAAACATCAAATAATACGCCATTAGCAACTACTGATACAACGATTTTGTTTCCAAAAGTACCCTTGTATTTTGCAGTTATTGTTAAGCTGTTGTCGTCTGTTCCTGTAATTGTAGCTGTTGCTTGTGCGCCACCTGTGTTTGTTCTGTATAATAGAACTTTATAGCAATATTGAAGCATTAAGTTTACTAATTTTGACTCTGCATCATAAGCAGTAAAACCTATTTTTGCTAAACTATCGCCATTTAATAACTCATCAGAGTACACTTCAATTAATTCACCAGTAGCACCCCAATTTAACTCAATCGGTATTGTAGCTATGCCCCTGCTACCAACTTGAATTAATGGACGTGGCACTGATTTGAAATTGAAGTATGCTCCGGGTCTCACTTTATTGTAGCTAAGAAACACGTTACATTCCTCCTATTTCTTTTAAATACGTATTTACTTCTAACTTTCCCAATTTTGGTTCTTGTGGTTTTGCCTTTTCAGTTTGAACCATTACCTGAAAAGTAAAATGTCCGACTTTATCAACTTTCTCATAATTTACTTGTCTGATTTTATAAGGTCTGTTATCAAAAGTAACAGATTTAAACTCGTTTATAAGCGTATTGCCTATATTATCTAATCTTTGCTCAATTCTTGGCTCTAGCTCTACGTCTGCAATATGTCTATATCTAACTTCATATAAATAAGTTTCAAAATAATGGTCTTTTCTATCTTCACGGCTATTCATTGATAATTGCAATACAAAAAAATTAGGAAAATCATAAGGGTTAGTCTGTTCTTCCTTATACACGGCAATATTTGGGAATAACTCGTTTAATTCCGTTACAATCGCATTTTTAATTGTTTCGCCCTGTAATCTTGCCATTATAATAATCCTTTTTCTTTTAGAAATTTAGTAAATGCTTCATTAAAACTGTCAGGAATTTTATCAATAGTTTCAAATATACCTAACTCCATCATATGCGCTCCTTGCGCCCATTTCCAATTAGGTCTTGCTGGTGTGCCGTATTCAATTATGCTTGCATATTCTTCTTTGCCGTTATATACTGTAAAACCTGCTTTGTTATTTGTTACAAATACATCTTTTAAAACCCAACTTCTCCTAAGTTCGCCTGTTCTTCTAGGGGTCTTACCTATTATGCTTGCAAGTACAATATAACCTTCTTTTGTAATCCAATTTCTTAGAAATTCTTTAAATTCTACTTCCATTTCTTTGAAATTGTTTACATATTGTTCAAAATCCCTCATATCTAAACCCATAGCAACTCCTAACTATACCAATGTGTTTCGTAAGCTTCTACTGGTTCAGTATCAGCAAAGGTTATAATGTACCCGTCCTCGACCCTAGCAGGTATTGCCGTAATTATATGCCAATTATCAAGATTATCTCTAAACTTGTTAACTGTATATTCTGTTTCTTCTGTGCTAAATTCTAAAGTGCCAATTTCTTCGTGATAGAATTTATTGCTTGCTAATTTAATACTATTTTCGCCTGTAACACTTAATACAGGTATTTCAGCGTATAAATGATAGCCTTTTTTAACATTACCGTTATCCATAGTGTAATAACCATTAACCAATGGTCTTATGCTCATTATTTCGCTTTCTGTTTGGTAATAGAAATTGATTTCATAGGTTTCATCTTCTACATTTTCGATTTCAACTTCACCCGTTGGCACTAATTCGCCGTTTAACGTAACTCTATCAAGGTAATAATCTTGAATTTCTATCGGTTTTATTATCGCTTTTGAGTTTAATTTTACTTTTTGTATTGCACTTGGTTTAACTGGTTCTTCATTTAAATCTAAATAATTGATTATTATATCAATACTTTCATCAACAGGTGCTGGCGGAGGTGTAGGCGGTTCATCCTGTTCTTTTAATGTGCTCATTTGCATATTTACAGATTGTCTTGCCATTGATACGGCAGGTTCGCCAACTATCCCTGAGTAATAATGTAAAACATTGCCTTTAGTATCGCACTTTTTAGCAATTATATAATCATTGTTTTTTACTTTTATAGAATTATCAAAATGTAATCTTAAAGAGGTGATTATTGGCTGTACATCTACGCTTGTAGGGTCTGCGTTATCCGTTGTTTTTATAGCAATATGACAAGGAGCATTGATTATAATTAAATCACGCTCAGGACTTCCTTCAACTTGCCTATATACATCCATAAAATCAGTATCAAAGGCTTGACTAATCGGACTTGCTAATTGTGTAAAATCAATTCCCACTAATCATCCTCACTAATTCTATAAAGTTTTTTATATCTTTTTAATAAATCAGTAGCAAATATCTGATTTTTCTCATCTATCGTAATACTGCCCATATCAAAGTTTACGCTTCTGCCATCTTCTGATATTGAGCTTATTGCTGATGTTCCACCACCACTTAATTTGTTTTCTTGTCCAAGGTAAGCATATATGATTTTAGCAATTATGCGCTCTAACATTTCAGGAATGTCATCACGATTACAATAAACCATAACCTCATCACAAAATTCATCAACTAAAAAAGAAAGACGATTATCCGTGATTTGAATATTCGTACCTTCTAATAAAGTTCTAACATATTCTATGATATCGTCTTTCATTTTCTTATTTCACCTTTTTCTTTTTAGGTTTTACGAACTCTTTTTCATCCTCTTTTGGTTCTACTTCAACCCCTCTTAACGAGGGGGAAGTAGGTTCTTCTTGAGAAGTTTTGAATGAAAGAGAGTTATCAAGTGCTTGTTTTCTTTGCCTTTCAGCATTAAAGAATGATAAACCCATCTTTATCTCCTTATAGTGTATGAACTAATTTAACAATTCCGAATTGTTTAGTATCTGCTACTTTAGTCCAGTTTGCACCAGTTGCAAGTTCAGTGTTAGAAGGAGTTGCACCTGCTAAAGTTGAAGCAGGAGTAAATGCCATACCTTGAGGATGTAATACTAATGCACGTCTGTGGATTAAGTAATCAGTAGAAGCTAAACTATCTCTGTCGGTTTCAACAGGAGTTAATGAAACAGGAGTACCTTCACCACGACCAATAGCACCAGCTGCAAATAAGTATGAAGCATAAGATGCAGGAGTTGAGCCTGAAGCTGCGGTGTAAGGTAAGTTATCATTTACGATAACTCTATAACCCAAGTATGTAGGAATTTGAACTTGAGCTTCTGATGCTGCTACATATTGGATTACATTGTCTTTTTGTAATTTAGTAAATGTTGCAGAGTGTACCGCTAAAGCTGTTAATTTGCCAGCTGCATCACCTAGTAATTGTTTTGCATCTAATACAGCTTGAGCTGATATTGCAGTGTTTGTTGCTGATGTAATATCAGATACTAAATCTGACATTCCAGATGCGCCAAACATACCATTTAATACGTTGATTAATGTAGTTTGTTCATCTCTGTTCCACCATTCAGCAACTAAATCACCAATAGCTCTCATCGGGTCATCCCCTGCCAAGCATCCTGATAATTCAGTAGCACCCCAAGCTTTACCTCTGTAAAGTACAGGCGCAACTTCTTTAGAAGCTGTAATGTTTTGAGCTGTTAACGGTGAAGCTTCAGATAATACTTCTGATGTTCCTGATAAATCGTTCCAATGTGGCATTTGAATAGTTGTACCACCGCCTGAGATTAATTCATTTAATCTTGGATTAGCTGTTACGATACCTGAGTTTATTAATGTTGATAATTCTGCTGTTCTTTTAATTACATAAGGGATAAACAATTCAGGCACGATTACGTTTGCAATTTTTGTTACTGCCATAATTAAACCTTTCGTTTACTTAATACTACTAACTGCCGTCTTTTGTAGTCATTAAGCAGACGTTGCTTAATTATGAAGTATGACCGTGCCTAACTTATTTAGGTGTTAGTTACCGTTAGCCTTGCTTGAGGTGCAAGTTACCTGATTATGAGAAAGTTAAAATTTGATTGAGTAATTAGCTTCTTTTGCTAATTGTCTTGCTTTTTCGGGATTTTCTTTTATTAATCTTCCCATTTCAGTCATATTGTTTTCTTTAAATGGGTTTTTTTCACCTGCTACGCTTTCAGCTGGAGGTGTTGCTATTACTTGGCTTGTTGGTATTGTTGGTTTTTGTGCTTGAAACATTTTCATAACATCATCAATTGCTTGCTCTAATGTTACTCCATCACCTACTAAACCTTTAGCCATTTTTACGATTTTAGTAATTTCATCTTCACCTTTGTTAGAGAATTTTTTAAGCGCTGCAATTGTAGCTTCTTTTTCAGCCAAAGATAATTTTAAATTTTCAAGTTCTTTTAACGCTTCAGCTTGTTTTTCGCTTTCAGTTAATGAGTTTTGATATGCTTGTTTCATAGCTTCAATTTTATCATCGCTATCAATACCCAGCATTTTAAAGAAGTCTTTTTTTGCGTTTCTTTCAGCACTTCCTCTTACTTTTGCTATCTCATTGTCAAAATCTTCTTGAGTTTTAAAAGTTCTAAACGCTTCAACCTTTGGCGGTTCTTGTTTTATTTCTTCCGCT
>Ga0326512_10000139_pt1 | contig 60613 bp, 52 predicted proteins | sample 1_2617_0518_D_FD_203652 | JGI IMG/M metagenome (GOLD analysis project Ga0326512, IMG submission 203652) | Bovine rumen microbial communities from UC Davis, California, United States - 1_2617_0518 | ecosystem: Host-associated > Mammals > Digestive system > Stomach > Rumen | place: USA...
TATGTTTGGATTGATGATGCTGAATATGATGGGATATTAATATGGATGCCGGGCAAAAGCCCGGCTTCTATTTTTTCAAATTTCTGTATATATATAATTTATATGAACAGAGAGAATGAAATACTTTTACTCTGTATCATATTTAATTTTGTCTAGAGCCGACGACGTTTAAACTCGGCCTGCCTATAGTCATCTGGCAGCTCAATACAGTCTACGGACTTGAGAGGGAAAGGATTCTTATGACTAATACCTATGTTACATTTGAAAACACAACCGCTACAATCGTATCCCGCAGCTATCACGGTGATGCACAGGCTCTTGAATTCGGTGTAAATGGTAACTTCTATACCACAATTTTCGAATTGGTTATGAAGTATCAGAATGCTGAAATCATTGGTCACGCAATCCGTAATCTCGGTGCTGCAGGCGGTTACAGCCATGACTTCCGTCAGGGCATGCGCCAGTTCTGCCGTATCGCAACAGGTCGTCATCATTTCCATCATTTAGGAATGCTTGATGATTACGATATCGGCAAGGCAGCCGTCGGAGTCGTCAAGGCTGTTGAGGAGTACTGTGTAAAAACATATGGCAAGCGCCATGTGTATCATTGCGGTCTCTGATTCGAATGTGTGAACAGACCTGAGTAGGTCTATAAACTGCTCAAACATTTTAGATCGGCGTATGAGGGAGATTTGCGAATTGCTTCTCCCTCGCCTGTCTTATATTTTTTTTCTTTTTTGTTAGAATTGTGAGATACGTGAATACTTGTTTGCAAGAGTTGTAAAATCATTCGCAATTGAATTACCGAGATGATAGAATCCATTACCAACAAATGATCCAGCCAATGCCAACTTCGTTGCCATTCTTGCACCAGGGTTGTATCGATACTTATCAACACCACAACATTGTCCGATGTAATCAAACATTGTATTGTTATTCAAAAAGAATGCCGGTTTATCCATTGGAGTTGTCACCAAGCAATGTTGTAAATCTTCAATTGTGATTCCAACATTAATTGACAATGGGAATCCATGTACTGATAATGCAGATCCATCTGGGTTTTTACTAACACTAATGTTTGATACAATACCCAATCGAGTTCCCCATAATCCTGGAATGTTACATTGTACCAATGGTGGATATTGATATGCTCCCGCAGAGTAGTCAGACATCTTGGGTAACGCCATTCCCATAATGAAAAACAATGGTACTAATACTTCTGTAAAGTAACTATACACGTCTCCTCTAGAAGCACGTAGTTTCACATTTACAGTCATGCTTCCTGTTGAGGTGTGCTGTTGAAATACCTTTGGATATATTGGGTGGTCACCAACCCATGATTTTGCCAACCCTCCCATGAAAGATGCTGTGAATCGACCAATACCACCACCAAGAGTACTAATGATATTTTCCGCAACACTTACACCACCAGCAGCCAATTTGATAATGGCATCATCAACAACACCTCTTGTTGCGTTTGCCATGAATGCAATTTCATTACCAACAGCACTACCAGCGTTCATAACGGAGAATAGTTTTGATTCCCCTGTGTTATTTGTATAGCCTTCAGAATAACCAGTTGGTTCAATCATAAAAGAAACATACTGATCTGCATCACCATTCATTGTATCAATGCTAGTATATGCTGTAACATCTTTACTTGTGATATATCGATATTGATTCCATACATCATCTCCTCCTGCGCTATATTTTACATTTGTGCCAATTGGTATTAATTTATCACCGATTCTGACATGTGCTTGTTGTAATCCCAACATAACAATTGCGGTATTAATCATCATTTTTACATTATTAATATAGCTATACCAATCATTTGCAAATGTGTAAAATGGTTGATTCATGGATAATGATTGCCACAATGTTGTCGCTAATGCAGTAGCACCACTAATACTATTGCCAACTTGCCCTACATAACCACTTGCTTCTTGTAAAACACTTTCAGCATCCATGTAATATTTGTTATTACCACTCATCAAATCATTGGTGCTGGAGTTTTGAACACCCCAATCATTATATGACATACGAGTATCGCCAACGATTCCTTCATAATTTCCGTAGTCTTCACCAGTCATTGCTGGTTGCTGCTCTTCATTGTTTACTAATGTTGAGATATCCAAAGCATTCGACAATTCTTCTGACCATTCGGATACATTCTCTCCGGCAGTATCTTCATCTTTCCCTCCGAAGTGACGTGGATATTTTTCTAAATTATTAGTATATTTTTCTTCATAAGCATTTTGTGCTGATTGCCAATCATAAGATCCACCGCTAGCCAAAGCTCCATTATTGTCATAAATATCATATCGATTCAATGCTCTTAGATATAATGCCATTTGCCGAAGTGTGTCTAAGATTGATGAGTATCCTCCTGTGAATTGTGCGTGACCCACCATGAAATGAGCAATTTGTGCAGGTTTCAAAACATTGTTTCGATACCAATCTCCAGTTGCTCCTTCATGTCCATCCACACCAGAATCAATTCTCATATCACATAAATTAGATAACTGAGGAGGAGATCCGAATAACCGTGGAGAATAATTACTTTCCAAAGGGTTTGCTTGTTGAAATGATTCTTTTGTATTTTTTGTTTGACCATATCCCGCAAGATATACATTATCAGCCATATGAATTACTCCTTTCTGATATTGAAATCATTACTGATCCGTTTTCAACTTTTTTTCTTTGAGCGTATATGTAATATTTAATTGACCGGGTGAAGTAGTAGATAGGTTAATAATAAACATAATATTTTTATTTAAGACATATATAGAATTAACATGGACAAGAAGATCATACGGTCATTTTGTATCATATTATGAAAGGAGGAATGTAAAATGCCAATCGCGTCGTTCGTATCAGCTCTTGCCGCACTCGGTGGTACAGGCATGGCCATGGTGAAAGGTTTAAGAGATGATAAGCAATCCAGATACCCGCCGGAATATCTCATGATGAAAGACATGATGAAGATGGCGAGAAAGGGTTATCCCATGGGAATGATGAATATGGGTATGATGGGAATGTATAATCCTTATCAGTTTCCCATGTATCAACCACAACAATTTTCTATGATACCGGCACAACCACAAATGCCGATGATGTATCAACAACAACCTATGTATCAACCATATCCCATGTATCAACAACAGCCAATTCCACAACAACCTGTCATGCTTCCAACCCAAAGTATGGTGGGACCACCTCAGTTGCAATCTGATATTATCTGTCAGATGTTACAGCAACAATTGCAAATGCAGATCCAACAACAACAGATTCTCAATCAGTTGAATGAGGATATGCGAAAGAGAATGTTAATGGCCCAGTATCAACCCTATATTCAGGAGATGATCCATCCCAGAACATTCATTGTTCCAAATACGATTCCACTTCAGACAACTGGTCCAATATGGGAAGATGATACTGGGAAACAAGCCGTGTATTCATCACCACAACACATGCCAATCCCATTGGTCATGGCACCCGAGCCAATTGCGGTTTCTCAGCAAGCACCTAGATGGGAAGAGAATCCGAATATCCCCAAGAATTATGTCGGAAACAAGTGGTGATAAAATGTTAAAGAAGTATGACATTAGGATACGTGATCCAACCAAGTGACTTATGTCACAAGAAAAATTAACGAAAGGAAGAAAGTTATGATTAATGAAAACAATATGCATGCGTGGAGCATGGACGAAATCAACGCAATGTTTGATATTGGAAACACTGCTGCGAATGCAATGTCAAATGCTTTTCAGCAGACGACAAACACGATGAATGCAATGTCTGGTATGAGTTCTGAGCCGAGAAGAAGTGATGCATTTTATCGTTCTAACAATCAGGGTTATCAGCAGATGCCGCAGTATGGTAATGGATTCTATCAGCAGATGCCTCAGGTACAGCAGCCACAGTCTTATGGATTCGGATATACTGACAGTAATCAGTATGGTGGAATGTTTGGTGGTAATATGTTTGGTCAGACAATGCCACAGAGTCAGAATCCCAACACAGGATATCCGGGCTTCTGGAATCCCGCTTATGGAAAGTGATGGTGGTTTATATGACATTCGAACAGTTCTGTTTGGAATTCGCCTCTCCTGATGTGTTTGATATTCCGACCGATGGCCAGATTGCGCCACGTTTCCATGAGCAGGCAAATCTGTTGATGATGAACTGCAGAAGTCAGATTCAGCGTGCGAATAATGTCAAGCTCACATATATCCAGAATAAGTTGAAGGATTATGATGCGATTTCTGACATTCTGGAATCTAAGTACAATGGAGAAGTTGATGAAGGTTTGATGAATGGTTTGTCCTTCGTCATGTTTGGCGTATCCTACAACTTCTTGAGTGAGTCCGCAAAAGCTATTATTAAAACATTAACGATCTACGTTATGTTACAATCATAATTTAAGGAGGAAATTACAATGAGTATTATCATGCCCCACGAAGACAACAAGGCCAATTGGCAGCCGTTGCCCAACAAGTTCTATGAGATCGGTGTCGGTGACATCCAGCGCTATTTGGAAGATGAAGTTCTCGGATTCAAGATTGCATGCAGCTGGGAAAGATGGACAGGTATCTCCGCATTCGTTGGTTATCTTGTCATGAAGGTTGTGTTCAATCCCAAGGACATCGAAATTGAAGACCGTGCCACTGACTATGTTTCCACTATTCTGCGTAAGACAAGTGCTGAGCGTCAACTGAATAAGTCTGTGATGGATGCTCTTGAGCCGTTTATGTATCCGCAGAATATGAACCAGATTTATATGGAGCAGAATCGTGAAAAGCTTCGTCACATGAATGAGCTCGGCATCGTTGGTTCAAAGTTGGATGAACTCGTTCGTTGGTCCAAGATCAATCGTGCTGTGGAACCAAACACGGGTCGTCCGTATTATCGTGTATATCTGAGACCTGAACGCATTGTTATGGCTGGCTTGCAGGATGCAACAACACACTCTCTCGAAGGTAGCTGCTTCATCCGCCGTATTTATGGTACTCGTCCGGAGCAGTTCCGTTTGCTGGTTGAGCGTGTAATGACCAATAACTCCGTTACTGACGAGCTGTCTGTTGAACAGATTTTCGCACTGAGATAATTGTATTAAACACCCCGATGGAGATGATGGGTGGGCGTTAGCCCACCCATGTCTCTTGCTTATGTTATGGGAGGAATGATGTATGTATGTGATAGAGTTAAATGAATTGATTGACATGACGACGAATTTTTTTTATAATCATTCGCATAAATCCATGGTAATTGGTGGGATTGTTGGTTCACATCCATTGTCACATGTATTAGATGTTGCGACCGGTATTACGGATTTTACAAACATTCTTGTGATTGAAGGATGTATGGATTTCACGTATATTCCAAAACGAATGATACAGAATTATGTCCCATATCAATATTTAATCATTGATCAATATGTGTCATCATTATCTGAACCTGAGCCATTTCAAGTGAGATTGTGGGAACAACGACTTCCCACTGTGAAAGCAATCGAAACAAAATTCCTTCGTCAATTCGATTATGTGATTATCAACAATGCACATTTGATTGATGCACAATATGTCCAAGGATTTGTTGATCTATGCCGAAACAAATGTGTTGTGATTGTTGATCCATTTGATATCGGTGGTGAACATTTCTCAAATGTTCCGACATTAGTTGAAACATTAGAAAAGCAATCACCAATTGTTGGTATGGCTCGTCGATTGTATGATATTCCAACTAGGATGATTGATAAACATGTCCCCGGAAATGTTGTTTCAGGTAGATTAAATCGAAACGGAATCGGTCGATCTGATGGTAGGATGTATGTATCTAACAATATTCCCATTGTTGAAGAAGCATCAAGTAAGATGAGAAAACAACCGTTTCGTCATGGACAACGTTATTTCGTAACAGATGAACATGTGCATATTATATATGATACTGAGGCGAAAACGCATCACCATATCATGAAGAATGCCATGCTCATTATGCAACGAGCAGCATCATCCACAAACCAGCATATTGTCAGAATCTATCACTCTAAACAAAATTTGAAAATGTATTTGGAATATGATCATATCCAACATCATGTGAATGAATACGATTATCATATCCAAGTAAAACCAGCAAACGTGTTGTCAACGCAGGATGCTCGTTATCATCGTTATTTAAACACTGCATTAATTCCGACAGCAAATATTACAAATCGTGAATTGTATTCTGTCATGAAGAATTCTGTCAATTTGACAATATGTGAAGTTAGAGGAGTGACGTAAGTTGCGAATATTTGGATTTGATATTGTTCGTTGTTCAAAAGCAGATCAACGAGAAGCTGAAGTATTAGAAAAGGTTGTTGTAGATATCTACAATAACCTTGTTACTTTTTTGGCATGGCTAAAGGATTTAACCGATGAACATGACAATGAAGATGAGATGATACGATTGATGTATGAATTTACAGAGACAATCTCAAAGCTAATGATGGTTTATAATGATAATAATTTTTCTGTGCCATTAACATCAATCGGTATGATGAATCGGATGAATAATTTAAAAACAAATATTGGAAATATCCAAAAAATCATTATGGTTCATTTTCAAGCAAAAAAGACATTTGCAAAATTAGAAGGATTATATGAAGACGGTAAAGTTTCAGAAACCAAGTATAATGATATGATGAATAAGTATGAGAGTTCTGATTCTGAATACGAAGAATCATTAATCCATTCTATTAAATTATTATATGCTGAAGTAAACACATTGATTCCAATCATTCAATACGACTTAATCAGAATTCTGTATGGCGTTGATTTGGTACGGGCAAATCATCGTTACCAAAAACAATATCGGCGTAACCAAAAATGGAAGTCTGTTTATGAAATAAAAGTAATGAATGAATGTGAATCAAGACGATAACTCAAGGAGGAATTAATATGAATGAAATGGAAATTGAAGCAATGGGCTATACGAAGCAATTCGACTATACCCAGTATTCCCATGATAACCATGTAAACGTTATTCCAGAAGAATCATTCCATCACCTTGTAACTGATACGTTCAAAGTGATTACGGATACACTCAGAAAGACGTATGGCCCATATGGTTCTACGATTATGATATCTGATCAGAATGAGACAACCACAACAAAGGATGGTTATAACATTTACTGTGCACTTGGTTTTTCCCATCATTACAAGAGAATGGTATATCTTGCCATCAAGAAGATTATTGAACGTGTCAACAACAATGTTGGTGATGGTACAACCTCATGTATTCTATTGGCTGAAAAGATGTTTAATCATATCAACGCAATTGTTAAGAATCAAGAAGACAAGCGTAATGTGAAAAAGATTCTTGATGATATTGAGGAATATTTACAATCCAATGTTGCAATTCAAGTTGATTCTGTTAACGGAGTGATTGCACCACTGACAGAATGGTCTCTCAATAATTTGATTATGTTGGCATCCAACTATGATACGGATTTAACGGATTATGTGATGAATGCTTTAAACCCAATTTGCGAACACACATCAGATCCAAATTCAAAAGTAACAAAGATTAACAATGTCATTGTTGATACAGACAATCCATATGAAGTATCCAAGACGACATATAAGATTGATCATCTTCCTGGTAAATATCGTGTTCGTGTTCACATGGATACCGAGTTTGCTTTGTCAATGTCACAACCAGAACGTGTAAAGATATTACTATATGATCACACATTCGGAGCATCAGATTGGGTTAATTTTTTCGAAGGATATGATAAGGAATCTAAGATCTTCATCATTGCTCGTAACTTCTCCAAAACATTCTTGGATAATGAATACGTGAGATATCTAAAGCAGTTGGGATTGGTAAAGCAACCCGTTAAAGTGTATCTGTGCCAAATTAAAGGTACTTATGTTCAGGATGAATTGTTGGATCTTGGTGCAGTATTGAATACAAAGGTTCGTTCTATTAATGAATTGACTGTTGATATGAACGAGGTTGCAGAAGCAACCGTATCGGTGTATAATCTTAATTGCTTATGCTTCCATGATGTTGAACCACCCGAAGATTATATCACAAAACTTTTCTTGGATTATCAGAATGAAAAGAGTTATGTGAAACAAACATTGTTGGATGAACGTGTCCGTGCATTGAAGATGGATACATCTGATGCGTTGATTACTGTAAAGGCAGAATCTTCATTGGAAATGAAAATGATCTCCGACAAGATTGATGACTGCATTCATATTGCTCGTTCTGCATTTAACTACGGCGTGGTTCCTAACTTGCTTTGGTATGGATTTGATCGTGTTCTTAGACACACACCATCTGATGATCAATTTTCCAGAAAGATTCATGAAGCAATCGAAAAATCCATTCTGGAATTGTCTGATGATATCTATTACTCCAAGCATGCAGAACCAAGTAAAGAAGAAAAAGATTTGTGGGAAAAACAAAAGGATCTTTTTTATTTAAACGATCACGGTGCTCATTCATTCGACATTATTAATGATGAGACAGTTGATCGTAATTACTTACCCACATCTGCACAATATGACATGGAGATTCTGATTGCTTCCATTTCAATTGTGAAATACTTACTTTCTTCCCGTGCACTGATTTTTGATGCCTTCTTAATGACACCTCAGGGTGACCAGGGACATTTTGTAAGAAATGATAATTAATGTAAATATATGATTTGTATGGTGTTACGGGGCATATGCCCCGTAACATTAATTCAACTGCTCGACGAACATCCGAGTAGAATCTAAAATTTTAGGAGATGCATGCTTATGAAACAATTGAAAGCCAGTCTTTACAAGAATATCTGTTCGATTCTTGTGAGTGACAACCCCAGTTTGAGAACATCCCAGAATCAGGTATTGTTCTCACGTGTATTGAGTGAATATCCTTCGAAGTCGATTCATTATTTGACGGCACATCGTTTATTGAGCTTCTTTGAGAAGAATGTCAATAGTGTTCAGTTGATCATTGAGATTATGGCTGATGAGGGTGAAGATGAAGAGATTATCGAGAATGTGAAGTTCTTACACGACAATCCCACAATCACAAGTCAGGCTGAGGTGACGAAATTGTGTTTGTTGTTGGCAGATTATGTCAAGTATTCCAAGATCTTAAAGATCAAGAATTCTTTCATCCAATCGTTGGATTTAGTTGATGACGATGATGCTCCCATTAAGGAAACGGTTGATACGTTGTATTCTTTATCCAATCAGATTGTAAATGCATATAATGTGTCAAATGTAACAGCAACATCACATACGTTTGATACCGCAGATAATGATGGAATGAGAACCGTTGTTGCAGAAACACAGGATTCGAGAGATGCTTCCAAGTGTATTATCACAGCGATTCGTGGTTTAAATATTTTACTTTCCCCCGGATATTTGTCTGGATGTGTTTATGTGTTTGCTGGATTACCTGGGAATTATAAGTCTGGAATCTTGTTGGAATCTCACGTGGATACTTGTCGTTATAATGAACACTTGAAAGATGGTTTGAATGGAAAAACACCCGTGTCCATTTATATCTCCATGGAGAACTCCATGACACAAACCATTCGTCGTTTGTGGGGATTGTTGTTCCCGTTGGCAGATATCTCATTATTCCCCGTTGATGAAGCAACGGAGATGATCTCAAATGCATTGACAGAAAAAGGTGTTCGCTCTGTAATCTTGTATTATGGATATCGAGAGAAGTCCACAGCTGATATTGCAAACATCATTCGTTCGTATAATACGGAAACAACAGAAGTTGTCGCATTGTATTTTGATTATATCAAGCGTGTTCGTTCTGCACGTACAGATGCAGCCGCAACAGCATCTGAGAAATCGGAGCTTCATGCGATTATGAATGAATTTAAGTTAATGGCAATCCAGTTTGGTATTCCGATTGTAACAGGACATCAGTTGAACAGAGTTGCGGCACAAGCGGTTGATGATGCGGTGTCTCGTGGTAACTTTGATAAGTCTGCTGATGTGTTGGGTAGATCACAGGTTGGTACCGCATTTGAAGTTCTTGAGGTATGTGACTTCTTGGGGATTATCAATATTGAAAATGCTGGTGATAATAAGTATCTCATGATTAAAGCAGCAAAACAGCGTGACAAACAATCAAATGGAGAAAACGATATTACGGCAATTCGTCATCCATTCTTGTCTTCTGACTCATTTGCTTTGAAGCCTGATATTATGGAGAATTGCTCGTTATCCATCCCCATTTACTTCGGTAAACAGATGCAGAATTTTATGACAAATATCTGATAAAAAATAAAATTCTGTATATGTATAATTTAGATGAGAAGGAACCACTACGGTATACTTCTGATATTATTTAAAGGAGGGCTCTCTATGAGCGTAATGCAACTGCAGCAGCGGGTTCTCGGACCCGAAACAGTCGTGGATTACTCCACACTGATCATGCAATCGTATCCGGCGTATGCTATTCAGCATGAACCTTTCGTGGGTTTCAAAATCAGATGCCGTGATACACAAACCAATCCCTACCACGGGGAATATCGCATGCAGCAAATCGATGCCTTTTTACAGCAGACGAGATGCTTGATGGACACTGGTGTGATTCTCCGTGCATCCGATTTCCAGACACCTGATGGTATTTGGGTGATCACAATGCCTGTCCCCCGTTCTCAGATTGTTGATATCCTGGGTAAGCTCTTCCATGTGCTTGCAATCCTGGAGAAGCAGCTTGGTATTGTTATGACAGGTACTGGTTATGAGATTAATGTCAGCGGTCGTTGTCTCCCGTATGAAGTTGAAACGGTGATCGGTTCACTTCAGATTCCGACAGAATATCTCAACATGTTGATCCCACCCGTCAAGTCTGCATTCCGTTATGGCTATCTGTATAGAATCAATGACGTGTATGCATGCTTCCGTACCAGATGGAACATGGGAAATCGTTCCGCAAATCAGATGCAGGAAGCTCTGATGCTTCTCAGTCAGCTGATCGTATCGATCTTTCACTAATTTAAAGGAGGAAATTATTATGAGTAACTACTTTGACAATCCGGATTATCCGACAAATGCATCTCTTGGCAACTTTGCCCAGCACACCTATCAGGGCCAGTCCGCTTATGGTGGATACAACAACTTCTACTATGGTGGTCCTGCATATGGCACAATTGGTACTGAACCTCGTCGTGCTGACATCCCGATGCCTGGACAGAGCTATGGCTATCCTCAGCAACCGTATGGAATGCCTCAGCAACAGCAACCTGTGCCTCCTCAGACACAGGTTCCGACTGGTGTTGGACAGATGCTGAGTGCACCTGAGAATGGTGTTTCACCGTATGCTACCTATCCGCCTTCCGGTCCTGCAATGGGCGGTTTTAACCAGTTGATGACTGATGCTCGTCGTGCCGATATTAACACAACTCAGAGTGTTGGTAATAATCCTTGGGCACAGACTCCGGCTCCGATGCCTACTGCACCTATGCCTACTGCACCTATGCCTACTGCACCTATGCCTGCACCGACATATCAGTATCAGGCTCCCGCATATACTGGCGGTGGTTGTGGTGATGCGCCTGCGATGTATTTTACTGGTGGACCGAATCCGTTCGAAAAGAAACCCGGTATGAATATGTGGGATAACCTGTATTCTGCACCACAACCGTATGTATCTCCGGCACCTGTTGCTCCGGCTTGGACTAGCGGACAGGTTGCACCGCCCACAACTCAGGCATGCTATTTCCCTCAGCAGTATCCTGGTATGCCGGCACCAGCACCGCAGCCTCAGCCTGTGAGCTGGTATGAAGTATCTAAGGGAATTTGGAAGTAATAATCGGTGACTCATTGATGCGGAGCCATATGGCTCCGCATTGATTCACGAAAGGAGACACCATGGAGCAGGAATTAAGAACATTTAGATCTCGTTTAAATAGTTTGCCGTTAGAAATGAAAGTGAAGATTGGTGAAGTATCATTCCAGAAAGGTATGACTCCTTCCCATAGACGTGATCGGATTATTGATATCTTTGAAGAATACAGTATTCCGTTTAAGAACGTTGGGACTGGAACAAATCGTCATATCGTTCGTTATGATGGGTACGTTATTAAGATTGCTTTGGACAAAGAAGGAGTTGCAGACAATAAACAGGAATGGGTAATGTCTGATAAGTTAGCACCACATGTTGCAACAGCATTTGAAATTAGCAAAGGTGGACACATGTTGGTTGCGGAATATGCTCCTGCTTTCTCAAACTTTTATGAGATGAATATCTATCGGCATACGATTCACGACATTCTGAATGATTGGTCGAAACGATTCTTAATTGGCGATGTTGGAATTGTCGATAAGAATTTTGCAAACTGGGGAGTGAATTCACGAGGAAAACCAGTTTGTATTGATTATGCATATCTATTCCCAGTATCAATGAACATCTTTCGTTGTCTTTGTGGTAACAGAGCAATGGTAATGGATGACACATTCTCGAGATACAGATGTCCCAATTGCCAGCGTAATTATTCTGATGCAGAGTTAAGAATGATGATCACAAGAGAAGAAAGACTGAAAATGTTCGAGAACATTCCGGGAATGGAAATGCGGATGGAATATGAAGAACATCCAGTGGAAAAGAAGTATCGTCCTGATAATTTGAATCCGGACTATCCAGACATCTATGAGGTAACGATGGATGTGGTACAGAGATTGTTCAATGAAGGACAGATTGCTTCGTTCTACGATGTTTATGATGAAACAGATTAAAGGAGGGCTATTATGCATTATTCACATTTAATGAGATATGCAAAACATGCAGAACCGGTAACCCAGCCAGTAGAAGAAAAGAAACCGGTTGAAGAATATGCGACATCCAGAACAGTATTTACGGCGGATCCTAATATGGGTTCGCCTATCACATTTATCACAGATCAGGTTGATGCGTTGATTGAGGTAGATGCCGAAGCAGAGAAAAAGCCGGAGCCAGTTGAAGAAGAACCGGTTGTGGAAACAGTTGAAGCTGAAGTTGTTACTAATGAAGAACCAGTAGTCAATCAAGCGGAGTTCAAACCAACGGATTCAGTAGCAACAGCTGTGTTGGATTCCATCTTCAAGAAGACAGAAGAATTGGAAAATCAGTATGTCGGAAAACCGATGAATGTACACGATATCAAAGAACCAATGGATGTGCATCTTCCTACAAATACACCTGTCATTAATCAGATGATCTCTGACCAGAGTGATGAGAATGCGAGAAAGATTGATGATATGGTTGACATGCTTTCTGATGCATTGGAATATTTTATCGACAAAGAGTCTGATTTGTTAACACCCAATCTTGACACAAAGCAAGTGGATGATGTTCTCAATTTCATGATTGAATTACAAACGAAATACTTCAGCGAGATCCCATTGACACATCGTATGTCACGTCCGTTCTTGTTCGGAATTCCTGAAAAGCTGTATGATGAGATGGAAGAATCCATTGACCATGGTGAATCGATCGTATTCAATCCGATGACATATCTGTATATCATGCTTGTTGATGAGCCTCGTTTTGCGATTGGTAAGTTCTTGAAGATTCTGACAAGCTTAGCATATGATCAGCAGAATATGATTAATCGTTATGCGGCGGAATATGATGAGGCAACCAGAATCGATGACGAAGATGACGAGGAAGATGTCATTGATTTCGTTGATTTAGATGATGAAGATGAGTAAACCATATGGGGAGCATATAGCTCCCCATTCATTTATTAAGGAGGAAATTACAATGAGTGGATTATTTTTCATAAAACCAGAAATTCCGGAAGATATTGTGAATAAATTTACAAGCTCGGAAGGCGATGACATGCTTGATGAGACTGAAACCAAAGAAGAAACCGACTTTGCATCAAATGTATTGTCTCATATCAATGATGATGTGAATGAGCAATCAGATGATTACGAAATCAAGGTGACTGGAAATGAACGTACCTTTGAAGATGGATTCGTTCGTTATACCAAAGAGGGTAAGGGCCGCTATGATTTGATTCCGTTTGAAGTAATCGGTGATAATATTAGTATGATGGAAAATTTGTATATTCGTACGCAGGCGATTCATCAGACGAATCTTGTTGCATTTTCGAATTTCATGATTATTGAAGCAATCAGTAAATTAGACTTACAAGCTGCGATTGCAAACATCACAGCTATGCATTACTGCAATAAGAATAAAGTTTCGACTATTCGTATTTCCCGTGATTCGTATTCCGATGGCCTTATCAAGATGCTGAAGGATTTGAGTATTCACTTCGAAAAGGGTGCTGCTAAATACGGGGAGAACAATTGGAGAAAAGGGATTAATGAGTTATGGAGCTTTATCGATTCCGGTAGACGTCACACGATGCAGTATTTAAATGGTGAAACTGACGAGCCTCATCATATCTCCGCTATTTGGAATTTTGTATGCTACTTGGCTTTGACAAGAGAAGAACCTGATAATGGGCCAACGGATCTTGGAACAATGTTTACAAAACGTGATTCCATTCAGTAAATCACAATTTCATCATTTGTGATATATATCCTTATTACGAAAGGAGATGATGTTATGATTGTAACATCCAAACGTTGTTTCATTAATTGTCTTGCACAGTTTATGGATCATCAGCAATTGCTTGGTGCGAATTATTATGTATGCGATGTTTCCAATAGTGCAGCTAGAACAGTTAGTTTTAATAAGACAACGGAATATGACAGTAATGGAAATCTTATGATTCATGAAACACCCGTTATGACAGGACCATCGATGACACGTTTCAATATTCATTATTCCGAAGGGTGGCTTGATCCATCAGCAAATGTTCTCAACAGAGCAAATGGTAAGAGTATGAATGTGACGACACTCACGAATGGTGTTATGATTGATTTGTTTCGTGAACATTTGATTGATCCCTTCACCATTGGAAATGTTTATAGCTGGCTGTATGGTAGTATGAATGCCCCAAAGGGAAATGGTTTAATGATCATTATCATCAACAAAGAAGATCATGTCAGAATCTTTGGTGACACAATTTGCAAATATTTATCCAGATTCTTTGGTGAAGATATTGAATTTGTCGATGCTCAGTTTCGTCCACAATTGATTCCCGGTTTGACACATTATGCAGGAGATAAAGCATTTGCAGAAAAAGTATTGCGAGACCAACGTGATTATTCATTGGGTGCAAGCTTTATGCAGATGGTGTCAGGTATGGGATACTCAGAAACCCGTGCAAATTTAATGGCGTTTGTTGAATCATTACCACCCCCACAATTGATGCATTTGTATGAATTGGTATTTCCTAATGAACCATTACCTCCGGGTAACTACACAACCGATCATGTGAAGAAAGTTCTGTTAGGTAAGGCCATGGATCTGTATCAGAGCAAAGCACATTCTACGCCGAGCATGTATGATTCAAACATCTATCTTGATTCATTAAATGATGAGATGAACAGACTGTCATCAGATGAGTGAGTTGTGGTGGGGCATATGCCCCACCAATCTTTTTTTATTTTTTGCAGGAGATGATAATATGAAACCAAAACATGTTGACCCAAATCCAATGTCGGAATATTTGGTGAAGTTACAATTGATTGTATCCAACACGACATTTATGGATAAAGAATGGGCTCGTAAATATGAAACAGCTGAAACAAAAATAAATGGTACTGCGTATACCAATGCGGTTCTTAAGAAAGACATATTCGAGAGTTATAATTGGTCAGAGCAATACTTGAAACGAAAGTTATTGGATTTTGGTATTCGTGACGAGATAGTATTAAGAAAGCTGTTACTTAATCACAATTTAATTCCATATGATATTCGTGGTAAATTATTGGAATCCGCACGTGAAGAAAGAATTAATGAATATAAAGAGCCGAACAGGTATTATCTGAATCTTACGGGAAATCCATTAATTGGTGTTGATCCAATCATTTCTGTTCCACATGATTTTTATATGCAACATAAAGGAATAAACCTGTTTGATGCAAGCCAGCCAATTCATCAGTTAAACAGAAAAGCCCAAGAGTTATTAATGAATTCCCCGTATTGGAATAGCATTTTAGAACAATATCCCGATGTGGAATATATTAAGCATATGGGTTCTTATTCCATTCCAATTGTTACATCAAGAACCGCAAATGACGGAGATATTTTATTGATTAATGAATCAAAATTGTATACTGTTCACGATCGACTTGGTGTTATTTCTGTTGAACCAGCAATCATTCATGAATTCACAAAGACATACAAACGTGTTCGTCATTATGTTTATGATATTCTTCGTGGCGACTTCTCCCAAATCTATCCAAACTATAACAACTTTATTCGTTTCTTAACAATCTATATGACGATTGGACAATGCATGAATGAGTTCATGCACAAATCAACAAAGTTGATTTACATGAATGATACCATTGCGAATGATTATTTTGAATTATATGGATTACCGAGTGTATTGATGGAGGGAACAAACTTAGTTCGATTCTTAAAGAAATTTCGATTACTATTAATGGACAAAGGAACAAACACTGTTTATCGTGTGAAAGACTTAATCGGTTATGACTACACTGAGGTTTACACATTATTGATGGTGAAACAGCAAGTGTTCAAGAATGGTTATCCCGTGTATTATACAGATACAGATGGAACATTACGTCCAAAACAAAACATTGTATTTCGTCGATTTGGTACAGCTGATAAGAACACATCTTACTTTGAATACAAGAATGATCCAAAGACATATACATTGGAAGAGATTACATCCGGTGATCCACGTTGGTGGGACACCCCAGATGTTCGTCAACGAATTAATGAAATGAATTATACATTATCCAATTCCAAGTATATTCAATTATCAACTGCAGTATCAATGGATGATATTTGGTGGCAATGCTGTATTTTGTTACGAGGATTGCTAGATCATGAATTGGAAACAAAATCAACAAAGATTGGTATTTCACAATCATTAGGATCTACATTTGATGTGAGTTTGTTTGATGCAGTCTTGGTATTAATCATCATGATGAATTGGGCCAACAAGGATTTCCAAAATAAGTATTTCAATGGAAATTTGTATTTACCAAATGGGACATTCAATGGAATGCCTGCATGTTTGGATTTGTTATTCAACGGATTGAATCCAGATGGATCTCCAAAAGAACCAATCCTTGGAGATCCATATAAAGTTTCATCATTCAATTTTGATATTCGCAATATCAATCCAGAACATTATACGAAGTTATATGAGTATTCCTACTTGGAGCCCGATGTATTCATCCCAATGTTAGATCGTATTTTGAATCGTGATGATATGAATATTGGTGAAACCATCATGACAAATGTAAAATTATTATACAAATATCTTGAGAAAAAATTACGTACCGCATCCACAATTTATGAATTCCGACAAGTGTCTGATGCATACAATTGGTTGTTCTTGGTCGACCCAATTCGTAATTGGAGTGATAGTTTGGGGATGACAACTAATGAATTGATCATGACAACATATCATTTGGGCAATGAAGAATATCGATCATTCAAATCATTATTTTACGGCAATATGTATCGTAATTCAACAATCGATGTTGTTTATAATGATACATTTTATGCAATTCCAATTTATGATATTCTGAATAAGAATGTATCAACGTTGGATGATTTCCCATTTGATGATCCCGGATTTTTAGAAGCAGTTAATGACGTATTGGATAATTGGACAAATTCCACAATTACCAGTAGTATGGCCATTTCAGAGACAATCAAAGCAAATTATGTTGACATGATTCGTGATAAAATTTCATTGGATTTGAATTGGACAAACTATGGACCAAAGACATTCGAATCATTATTATATACCAGCAGTCCATCATTATATCGAGCATTGATGAATATTAAAAATAATGACAATCAAATGTTTATCATGATGAGAAGCATTGTCCGTGCTTTAGAATATTATACGAAATCACCATTACCAGCATTAGAGTTCAGAGCAGTTGGTAAAGAGAACTACATCAATGTCTTGAAAGAAGTTATCACATACTTCAAATCATATATGGTAGAATTCACCAAAGAAGAATTTGTAATGATCATGGGTGGGTTATTTGATTACGGTGGTAATTCCAATATGCTATTGCTATTTGATGAAATCCATAAAGTACGATTAAGATTGATTCCTCGTGAAGCATTACATCTATATGATGTTTCATGTGCAACCGTTAGATTGGGCGTTCAAGATGATATTTCCGATTTCTTTTATGATGAAGCATTATTCCATATTAAAACAACATATCGTCAATTGAAAACGATTCCATATGACATATACTATGATTACGATGAATATGTTTCTCCAGAACCTTTTTCTTTCTTGAATGATGATGACATTATTGTTGCAAACATGATACCTAAATCAGATCTTGAATTAGAAATTGAGAAAGAATACGGTTCAACCAATCCAGTACCATACAAAATTATCATTACAAAAAATAACATTAATCCGAATTATCAGAATTATGTCGGTGACGAATATTACACAGGTGGATATGATTCATGATGCAAAAAAGAATCCCCCGGCTCAGCCGGGGGTGATTGTTAATCGTGGTAAATAGACCACAGTCCCTCGATATCATTCGGGACATAATGATGGTTCTTACGGATCCACTCAATTGCTCTGAATTTACTCCAGCCATATTTCATTAACAGTTTTACAACTTCATTCAATGTATCATCTAAGCACTTATCGCCGTATAATACTTCAGCAGTTTCAGCTTCAATGATCATCGAACTACAAGTCCCACGTACGCCAATTTTCATTGTAATCACCTTCTTTCGATACCTAGTATTAATCACGACAATCCATGTTCTTATTTAAATCTTTGGACGTCGTGATTTTCAACAAGCCACCACTCGTCGGTGAATGGAATCTTCCAAGGACCTAGTGGTGTAATCTTTGTTATGGAAGCGCTCTCTTGTTCGGACTCAGTGGTGTGATCGCCGAACCACTTCTTGAGTGCTTCCATTTCTCTTTCGTATCATGTTTTCATGACATATTACTCCTTTATGGGATAATTTGATATACATTGATATCAAATAAATAATATGTATATAAAATGATAAATTAATGGGGGCCATCAGGCCCCCATATATTTTTTTATTTTGTGATGTCAATTGTGTGAACAATATGATCATACTGATTTGGTTGAATACTATGGGAGATTAAGAACATCTGTTCCAGTTTCAATGTGGACATGATTTCCTGTAACATAAGAACGAATACATCACGCATTCCCGTATCGATATAAGCGTCGATCTCATCTACAAGAGGAACAAATTTGCCGATTAAACAATATGCCAACGATAATGACAAAGCCAACGATAATAATGTGCTTTCTGATTGTGACCCTGTACGAATATCATCAGAATGATTAGTACCACAACGGAATGGAAGTGCGAATGTTGTTTCATTAATTACAGGACGTAACAATTCAATTTCACCATCATACATCACATCCAGTAAACGATTTGCCATACTTAACGCTTCACCAATTGTCTCACGAATGGCAATAACTGGTTTTCCTTTGGTGGATGATGTTGCTTCTGCAATGATCTTAAAGCGCTGGTCCATTTCCAATTGACGTTCAATTTCATCAACTGTGGAAGTATACTGACGATCCGCATTCTTTAATTCATCCAATTGATGCTGAACCACTTGTACTTGACTCTGGATATTGATAAACTGTGAATGGAGTTGTGTATATTCTGTCTCTGCAGTTGTTAACTGTGATTGCTGACGTTGTAACTTCTGATAACGTGTTTGTATTTCTTGGATGTTAAAATTCTTAATGGATGAGATAGAACTCTTCTTATGATCAAGCTGTTCAATCATTGTACGATACTGTGCCAATTGTTGTTCACATGTGGTGATTTCATTACGGATTCTCATAATATCATTTTCCAAGATTCCAATCATATCATCATTTGATGTTTGGTTTGTATCCAGCAGATTCTCCATATTGTGAATGGTATTTTCGGTATCGCATAATTGTGTGATATACTTCTTACGCATTTCAATCTTAGTTGAATCTTCCATTAATTTCTTGATCACATCAACATCGATGCCAATCAATCCCATTTTGATACGATTGATAATGGTTGTATAATCAAATTCCGTTTTCAATTCTATTGGTGTTTCGATGTTCAATAATCTTCTCATTGTTTGATAATTCTTCAAAGCATGTTCAAACTGTTCCAAATCATACTGTGTGAAGTGATCATTATTGACAGATTCGTAGGAATGAAAATACTGGGATAATCGTTCGAATGTATTTCTGTATAAGCAATTTTCATATCGACAATTCTCAATTGGTACGGCATCTCCAGGGACAGTATTCAACATATGACGGATACGACTAATTGTAGATTTCTCCTTTTCGGAATCCATTAACACAGATCCTTCTTGAATTAAGAATGCAGAGATGTCAACGCCTTTCAGAATCATATCACAAAACAATTCCAAATGCTGTTGATTCAAACTAATTGTAATTTCTTTGCAAGTATCATTTACAGCACTCGCAATCGAAAGCATACTCATAAATGCGGAACTCGGAGTTTCGATTTCACGTTCTACCACAATACCCATGATCTGATTTTCCAATTGGGATTTCAGTCTTAACATGTTCTGATAATCTGATATGACACGTTGGTTATTCAAACGATCTTGTTCAATCTTTGCTTTCTTTTCATATGCAATATCCAAATCTTTTAACAACAAAGAACGATGTGTATTCACTTCACTCATATCATGATTCAATTGCATTTGTTCTTCCATCAAGTGCTCATACATATCAGGATCATACTGACCAAATTCATTCACAACCGCTTGGTACATTGTCAACTTTTGTTGCAAATTCGTTAATTCCATGGAGATATTCTGATCACGTAATGATGCAATAATTCCCGTGAGCTGATCGATTCTCGTTTTGATTTGTTCCAATTGTTTTGTCAATTCGGAATACTGAGATTCTGTCTGTTCTAATGTTTTTCTCAATGTCTCATATGAACCATAATGTTGCAACAAGAATTCTTTTGTTCGACTTAATGAAGTAATCAGTTTGTTTGTATAACGATAATCATCCGTCGACAACTTATGAATCTTATCATAGATATCAATTCCCATTGCTTTGTTCATTAAATTCTTGCGCTGTGTAGAATTCATATTGGCAAAGGATGTTAATTGTGTACCGTTAATTATGAACTGGAAAACATACCTATTGATACCAAACACCTTGTCTACGATCGCATTGAATGTGTTCACACCACCACCGGTATTCAATTCTTTCTCGTGACACATCATTGAACTTGTTACGGTATGACCATTTGTTGTTGGTTTGTAAACGTGTTTGATATTGTATACTTCACCATCGATTTCATAAACAATCTCTTTAATCCCGATTTCACCTTTGATGATTAACGGAACATCATTTCTTTCATCACCATTCAGGTTGATACTGGAGAACGGATGAAGCTTCTGAAGCAACACAGTTTTACCACAACGATTTCTACCATAGATCTGAATAATGGGTTTTGTGATATGATCGAAATGAAACTCGATTTCTGTCTTACCCATTGCGGCATACACATCCGCAAAGTTCACCAATTTCAAATAAACAATTTTCATATTTTTATCCTCCAAAACATATATATGGTTTTTATGTATACACCATAATGATGTATATTTCAAATAATTTTATTTTGGGTATACATATATTTTTCATGTAGACACACGGGTACTATCCTGTTGTCGGTATACAAAATTCAATATCAAATAAAGAAAGGATGAATGTCAGATGAATAACAATCAGACGACAAACATGACTCCGGAGCAGTTGCACAAGCATTTTTGTACGCTCCGTGAGAACCAGCTCAAGCAGTGGGGTATTTATGACAACCCGTTGCTGATGAAGACCATTCCCGAAGTTGCAGCAGGTTTGCTCCAGAAGGAGTTTAAGATCAACTTCACAAACATTCCTGACTTGCCGATTGTGTTTGTATTGGGATGGAAAGCAGTCATGGAATTTGTTAAGTCTCAGAACATGCCTGAGTTCTCTGTTGATGTATGCGGTATCTCCGTAGAGTATGTTACGGAGTACTCTGAAACTGAAAAGAATTCCAATATCGTACCGCAGTTGGTACACAAGCGCATTCCGTTGTTCCGTGATCGTCAGCATGTGGAGTCTACTGGTTCATCATTCAAGGGTGAATTGTTGCAGAAGTATAATAGCTGGAGAACTGAGAATTTGACCGAGACAATCTCCAATATTGAGAATAAGGTGTTCTCTGAACTGCTGGAAACTTATGCGATTGACCTGACTGTTGCTGCTACTGTATTTGTGGTAATGGCTGCGATGTATACAGCAGGTGTTCATGTTGCGATGGAAACGAAGCAGGAAGTAAACATGTACAACATCTTCTCAATTGAAGTATTTAAGGGAGATCAGATTGTATTGTCACCCGCAGCAATTATGAAGCAGATTATGAAGGGTGACGCAAAGAAGCTTTAAATGAATCGAGTTATGCGGGGCTTGTCCCCGCATGCTCATGCTTTGTGTGAAAGGGGTGATGCGTATGATTGTGTGAATCATCATACCACATAATGTTAGTTCGAATATCCGAAAATAAGTATAATCAAAGGAGAATAACTATGAGTAATGAAGTAAACAACAACAAGAAGAACGTCGTTATCGGTCTCGGCAATACCGGTAATAATATCGTAAACGAAATTGCCATTCGTAGCACACTGAATGATGTACAGCTCTTTGCCGTTGATTCTGTTGTGGCTAATGTAACACTTGCCAATTCCAATTCTCGTGTCAACTATATTCCGATTATCTCCGACAGCAAGTCTGGTTCTGGACGCAATCGTGAGCGTGGTTACGAGATGTTTAAGCATCACTATGAGATTGGTAGCTTCACCGAAATGCTCGAGGCTTGTCAGAATGGTAAGAAACCCATCTTTGTGGTAACAAGCAGTGCTGGTGGCACAGGTTCTGGTTCTACACCGTTGCTTTGCAAGTTGCTTCGTAAGTCAAACATCCGTGTGATTCCGATTATCGTTTGCCCGTCCATGGATGACCCAACTGCATATCATCTGAATAGTAATGATCTGTTTATGGACTTGGAAGAATCCGGTGTCCAGACCTATGCTGTATTCCGCAATGTTGCTGGTGATTCCAATTATACTCCCATTAACCGTGAGATTGTTGACATGTTGGAAATCGTTCTTGGTAAGAAGTATGGTCCCACAACACTTGACAGTATTGATGATTCCGACTTGAACATGATGCTGAAAACTCCTGGTCGTTTCGTAGCGGTTAGTGCACAGGCAACTGATATTGCAGGTCTTACTCGTCAGATTGCACGCAAGATTTTCACAGGATTCCAGCCTGCATGGACTGATGAGGATGCGAAGAAGTATACCTTCATGACTGCTTACTCTCTCAAGTCTATGTTCGCAGGTGAGGATTTCAAGCAGGTATTTGACGAAGTAAGAAGTAGAATTTATGAGGTATTTGATGAGTACCGTCATATTGAGCAGACAGACAACAATGGTGTGACAGAAGCGACCGTAATCATTTCCGGACTTCCCAGACCCGAGATCAAGGTTATTGAAACCCAGTTCAACGATGTAGAGGGTATTGGCTCCGGTATGCGTAAGAGTGCACGTCCCAGCTTCCTTGGTCGTCGTCGTAAGAGTGGTTCCTCCACATCCACCACGGGTGAGGATGCAACAGCCATTGGTAAGTTCGAATGGGATGACTAATTAAGGTACTACGTGGGAGGGGGTATTTGGTATATTTCCTATGCCCCCTAACACTGATAGATACAATTTTTAAAGGAGGACTGTTTATGCAGTATATGAATTATGGGTATCCGGTAACCCAGCAGAACCCGATGATGATGCCGGTACACTATCAAGCTCAGTCCACAGTAAACCCTACAGAATTCTATCAGATTCGTAATGATGATATGATTATTCTGTATAGCCTTGAGGCTTACTTGGGCAAGATGGGTAAATCACCGCAGAATCTTAGACCTGATGAATGGATCCGTTTGTATGAATCTTCTCGTGACATGTTCTATTCCGACATTGTTCAGAGACTGACAAGAGTCATCCCGTATATCAATTATGCTTCGGAAGATGATGACGCTGCTCAGGGTATGAGAAATAGTCTCTATCATCACATGCGTGATCCCGTATTCCTCAAACTGATGATGGATCAGCTTTATCAGGAACGCAATGAACAGGCAAATGCGTATATCGGAGCTTTCCTCACAAAGGCAATCCAGAACTATATCGAGGAAATGAAAGCAAAGGATGAAGCTGAAATTGCCGAGGTAAAGTCCACCAAGAAGGATAAGGACAAAGAGACTAAGGCTGAACCACCCAAGAAGTCTAATATTGATCCAGACATTGTCAATAACATGATGAGCGTAGCAAAGAATCTGCTCGATTCCAAGTATCAGTATGTCAAGAATATCTGCATTGGGATGGGTGATGGCGATGCATTGGGTGTTGCTGCATACTTGGCAATGGACAATGAGTTGACAATCAAAGAATTAATCATCAGCGATTTTCCTGTAACGGCAGAATTGTTCCAGAGAGATCCAGAAATTGAGCGTCATCCTGAAAATATCATTAAGGCCGCTCTTCACTTGGAGAAAGCAGATTATGCAAAGCTGACCGTAAACCAGACAAAGTTCGTAGATTCTTTGACACAATGGGTATACAAGAGACTGAACGAGTTAACCCCGACAGCTTGTCTGGAATGGCTCGTGAAAGCTTATGGTACTATTGCACCCGGGGATATTGTCAAGACAAAGTTGATCCAATTGAAGGATTGCGGTGGCAAGTATCCGAATCTGAATCAGGTCACTAAGGCATTGAAAATCAATTAAGGGAGGAAAATACTATGTTGGAGAAAATTTCACCAGAAGTTGATCGTGTGATTAAGCCGATTATTGCAGAGCTCACAGAGATTGACATGACACAGAAGATGAATCCGATGATCACACCAAACAATGAATCTCAGGAGATCAAGCGCAAGAAGCGTCGTTGTGTACACATCACTTGGAATGGTTCTGACTTCATCCCTCGTGTTGTTAAGAAGGATGGAGTACTCAAGTGTGCTGTTTGTGGTCAGGAAATTGGTACTGAGTTCACAGAAGATGCTGTTGAAGATTACTTCCGTTGCCTCAAGCGTGTAAATCAGTTGCTGTTCTTCGGTATGCTTCAGGGTATGCTTGCAGGTCCCATCCAGGGTTGCATTACACTGAAAGAAGTATTGCCTGATGCCGCAAAATTGCATAAGGAATTGAACATGTATGTTGGTAGAGAGAATCGTTCCGCAGACAGTATCGAGAATATTGGTGACGAATATCGCACAAGCAATGATGACCGCAATCTGACTGGCTTCCACGGCTAATCATAAAGCGTGATAAGATGTGATGAATACCGCCCCCAATTGGGGGCGGGTTATTTTTTTTAATTTTTGCATAAAGTCATTGCAGTATTTGCCGAAAACAAGTTATTGTTTTCATTGGTTAAAATATGATTCGCAAACATTGGTCGATACAAACCATTGATACTTCTACCACGTAACACCTTTTCGAAAACAATATTGAATCTGGTATCTGGATGGATCATTCCAATATCCATTCCATTAAATGCAATATCGATCTTTGTCGTTTTTTCTATGATACGGGCAGCATGTGATGACGCAATATATGGGTTTTCATACTTATGTAAGATATTTGGAATTCCATATTTGGAAAAGGTATTGGATTGATATTCATAAAGCTTTGATAAAGAAGCGGTTTGAATATCTTCTGTATTGATATTAATTGCTCCAATATTTTCAGCTTGTAAGATTCGTTCAATATCGGTTTCGGATAATACTGACACATTGTCGTATAAAATTGTCATCACAAATTCATTACGGTCATACCTAGATAATCCTGGTGGAACAGAAGAATTGTTCACATCTAATACATTGATATGTACAATATTCCCAGCAATATCTGAAGATGCATTTGTAATATACAATTGATCAATATCACCATACAAATGACATCCTTTTTCATATATCCCATAATATTGATCTAAGAAGCTGAATGATTGTAAGATGTTGAGATTTGGTATCAATATTTGATCAAAGCATGTTTGCTGATTTGGTACGTTCATTTTGTATTTCAAGATATTTCCACGAGACAAAATATCATCAATGATCGATTGAATAGACATGTTTTTATATACACTTTCAGAACGTCGTTTCATATAGTAAATCATGTCTTTGTCATAAGCAAATAATTCAATCGGGACTTTTGGTGTTTCATTTAACATGTTTGAAATTTTAATACCATTTTGATATTGATCATACTTCGATGTGGGAGTATTCTTATATTCCACATATGCTTTCATATTGATGTTTAACGAACTCGCTCCAGCAACAGCAAATGGTTTTGAATGATCATCGGTATCATACATATAGACATTACCGTTTAATGTATTCATAATGGATAATTCATCCGAATATTCTAACATGTTTTGAATGATGGACGAATCAATCATTAAACGATATCGAATAATTGGAAATGTTGATGTATCATAATTGTTAATAATTGTGATGGATACGATATCCGAAACGGGAATCGTAACCACATCAACATTCGAAATTTTTACGCATAATGACACGTCATACAAGGTTTGATATTGTTTCATTTATATACCTCCCTAAAATATATTACCCCTCGACATCTTGATAATCATTGCCCAAATAAGGGTAAAATTTGACAAGGAGTGAATTAAATATGATTCGATTTATACAAGAAGCAGCATTACCTAAATTGTCACAAACATCTCTTTATGCCAAGTTTGATCAAACGTCAAATGTGACTGCGTCATTACGTGATGAATTGGCAAGTGCTTCAGAGAATGTACAAAAGCCAGATGATTTGAAAGAGATTGTTGCATTGATGCAATTAAATGGAGATGCGGTTGTAAAGAAAGCAATTGATGCTTGGGCTAAAGGCGAGATCGTTGTATTATTCAACAACGAAACATCCAAACTCCCGTCTGCATTACCATACATTTGTATTGGAAAAGAAGGAGCTGTAAAATGTTATATTTTCGCAGACAAGCTCATTACAAAGCTAAATTCGACAAATGAATATATTAATTTAATGGCTGGATTAGAAGCTGGATACTTGGCATTACGATTACAAAAAGAACCAAATCGTTTTATCAGTAATCGTAATGTAATGATGCTATTTGCGGATATTTATCAATTCATGGTATTATCACCATTAGAGATTCGCCTATACATGAAAGGCGATAATCTAACAAAATCAATGATGTATGCAATTGCATTTTTTTATAAGATTATTGATGGAGATGCAATGTCTATGGAAAATATTAATTTCAAACGACTAATGAAAGATAAGGTTGACATGAATGTTGCAAAACAAGTTGTTGAAGAAGTACGTGGATTGCCATCTGCAAGCTTTATGGATTTATTGGAATTGATCAAGAAAATCAATCCAGTTCGATATGGACAACTTGATGCTGAATACTTAAGACATTTCGTTTCAACATGTGGTGTGTATATCACATTCGCATTGGAGAATCCAGCATATCTGTTTTTAGCAATGACATCCTCTTCTTATAAAACAAAACTAACATCATTTAATTTAAACAAATTGATTGGTGCATATTCCAAGAAATGTATCACACAACTTGTATCAATGGTATAAATCAATCCAGTAAGAAAGGATGTGATGAAACATGGCTAATATCCCATCAGGGCTTGGTAGTTTAGATGCCGTATTGGATTGGTTTGCTCAAGACCAACGTGCAAAATATGGTGTCACATCTGGGAATACATATCAACCAACTGTCAATGCAAATTCCTCTAATAGTCGATATGTGCCATTAGGAACTTATTCTGCATTAGGAAATAAAATCAGCAATGAAACACCATTGATCGATAATATCGTAAATAGAAATTCATATGAATCCAATAACGAGATTCCAAATCCAAATGAATATAGTGGTAATAATGATACATATGAAATATCCGTTTCAAATAATTCCAATCTAAAGATTGGAGTATTGACGACAGGTACATCACAGCAAACCACAACACAACCATCCGAAGAGACATCCAAGATTTCACAATTAGCAAATGAGCAAATTATCCAAGGTGGTATTACATCAGCAACAGAAATTGCTGATGTATTATCTGATCAAAAATCATCAGCTAGTGTATATGAAACAATCAATGCCGCATCTCCAAGTACGCAGAAAACAAGTTCTGGCTATATACCGCGAGGAGAAGTTATTACGAATCTTGTGATGGATGTGGAATTAGAGAATGATATTCTCAAAGAACAATTATTGAAATCCGATGATTTGTATAAGCAATTGATTGAAGAATGGGCAAGGATTGGTCGAGTAAAGGATACTTATTTGGATCCAGATGTGAAGGCGCAATATGGCGTTGAAGAATCCAATGTTGGTGACGTAAAACCATTGCATCATTTCCGTGGGCATGTTTACAATCAACCTGGTAAAGGTCAATATGAATATGGTAAGCAATTCGAATTCAATTATGGTACAAAATATGCCATGGAGCATAATGGTGAAGAATATGTTTACAAATATCTACAAGTCGACAGTGATGCGGTTCGTGATCCAAACATTGGTATTGAAGGATCTTATTATGCGATTATCGATGATCATTTCATTTATGACAATAACGATGTTGACAAACATCCGTTAGCGGCCGTTCAAAGTGACGGAAAAAAGAAGATGGCTGGTTCAGCATCCCCGGTTTACGAAGATAATGAGGTATACACCAGACGTATTTATGAACGTGGGATGTATGAAGTTGACAAAACCAGATATGGTGCACGTGAAATATCACCACTTGGTCCATTCTTCAATACACCTGGGCAAGATGCCAATAGTCCGACACTCAGTATGAATGGTCCAGAAATGGCCAGATATGCGAATTTGTTTTCTTATAATAGAACAAGAATTCCCATTGCAACATTGGAATGGAGAAAGGGTTTCCGATACATTTTTATCACACGACCAGAATGTTATATTATGGCAAAAGACAATTCTACTCACGAATATTGTTTATCACAACAATGTGATTCCGATGCGGATTTCAAAACATCGTTTGCAAGAATGCCACATATCTGTCAATTGTTATCACCATCCTATTTCATCAAAGGTGTGGTAGATGGTGATAATTTCAATTACTTATTATCCAATCGCGTTCAAGGATTATCACCATCTGGAACAAATCTTGAACAAGTACAATCCATGCAGAAATCGACATTTGGTGCGACGATATTACCAGGATCAACAATCTCCACAGACTATGGTAACACGATTAGTTTGACATTCACAGATACGAGATATCTTGAGGTGTACGAGTTATTGCGATTATGGATGCGATATATCAATAACATCTATGTTGGTACATTTGCACCATACTATGGTGGTGTTCGTAGTGGATCATTAACTCCACAAAAAGAAAATCATTATGGGTTAGCAAACACATCTGCATCTGCATCAAGTGCACGTTATTTACCATATGACAGAGCATTGGATTATTGTGCAACAATATTTGATATCGTCACAAATGAAGCTGGATCAAAGATCTTGTATTGGTGCAAATATATCGGTGTTTATCCAGTATCTGCAGAACCAGGTAGTTTGGCAAACTCATCCAATGAAGCATTAACATCTGAACAAAAGGTCAATGCATCATTCTATTATCAAGGTAAAGTGGAAAGCAATTTCCGAACATTTACGGAATTTAATTTTAATGCTGGATTATTGGATGAATGTGGTAATCTAAATAGCAAAGATATTGAATTCTCATTACCTTATTTATTGAGAAAAGATTATCCAATTGAACCATATGGTGGGAATTCCAATGGAACATTTAGAAATACCAATTATATGGGAACTGCTGGATTGTTCACAGGTAGACCATATGTTGTATTAGCAAATGAACAAGGAAAATCAATTGGTGAAAAGTCAGTCACAAGAACAGTTCCATATTTGAGATTCATTCAATTGGAAGATAAATTTGCAAATGTCATGAATGGTGGATTTGTCAATAATACTTCCGATGCATTAAATCCATATAATGAAACAGTAAGTTGAAATAAGAAAGGAGTGTGATGAAGATGCCAGAAATCAATGATGATCTGTTGGCGGGGTTGGTGAATGATGTCATGGGTGATGAACCCATTAAAGTGGAAGATAAAGACACCGTATCAGATACAGTATCAAATATTCTAAAGATGTACAATTTATCAACCGATTTGTCGTTTGTTGAAAAGATTGCAACAATGAAATTCCATAATAACAAAGGAGAAGAAATTGCAATTGATCAAATGCCGGCTGAATTGCGTGATGCGGCATTCTTACCAGTCAATACGATTGCCGATATCGCATTACGTCAAGACTTGGATATGATGGTATCTCAAATCCCAGAGTGGTACACCGCATTACAAGTAACACGTGATGCAGTATGTGAATCAGATATTGTTACAGGTAAACTATCCAGAACAATCAAGTTTAATCGTTCTGCAATGGATGAGCATTACAAGTTATCCAATATCAGTAAAATCGAAGATGTAGAAGATCGTTTGGAATTGAATCATATCATTAAGAATCATATTGTGTTTAATACATTGCTTTATGGAGAATCTTATGTTTACACAATTCCATATGCAAAGGTATTTTCTGATTTATACCAGTATCGTTTAAATAAATCGGATAAACGAAAATCTACTGATGTGTCGAATATGTTTGAAACATCATCCACTATGAAAGGATATGGTTATGGTGAATCAGCAATTGAAAGAAGTCTGAATGATACGATTGTTCAAGAATCCAATCATCATAAAAATAAGAATTGTAATCATACCGTATTCACAGAACAAGAGATCATGGAAATCAATCCCATGTATCATGCAAAAGTAATTAATGAAGATGGCACAAATAACACAAAGATTCCGAAAGAATATGATAATGAATTTGAATCTTATTTGAAAGATATCGGTGATAATATCTCATATGTGGAAGACGACATTGCATTACCAGTATTGGAACAATCCGCACATGATTTACGCAGTGTTTATGAAGAGAAATATCGCGAAAAGGATAAGAAAAGTGTAAATGAAGTAAAGACATTCTTTGAAGAAGTGGTTGAAAATGATGGAAGTGTGGATGAACCATCCACATTTGACAAACACTTTTCACGTATTCGTGGATGTTACATTCGTATTTTACCAGCGACGAAGCTAATCCCAATTCGTATTGATCGAACCATCATTGGATATTATTATATCTCGGATCAAACTCGTACTGAGAAACAGGGTGAACGTCGTAATTCTGGATTATCCGGATATACCTTACGCACACCATCCATCGGTTATGATACCTTCTCACCAGATCAAATGTTCTGTGAGAAGTTAGCCAATAAGATTATCAACAACTTTGATTTGAAATTTATGCGTGACAATACCGCATTACACGCACAGATTGTTGCAATCTTACAGTCACACAAATTCAATGAAGCAATGCTTCGTTTTATCTATATTCCAGCAGAACATGTTTGTCAATTTTCTGTCAATAAAGATGGTATGGGATGTGGACATTCCATGTTAGAACCCGGATTAATTGCTGCAAGAATGTACATGTTCTTGAAGCTATATTCATTACTGTATCAAATCAATAATTCCCAGATTCGTGTATATAATCTGAGAATGAGTGGTATTGATAAGAATTACAAACAATTTGTACAAGAGACCATGCGTAAATTTGCTGCTCGCCGTGTTACTGCTAATGATATTTTCAATTATCGATCATCCATGACAAAGGTAAGTGGTGGTTCTGAATTGGTAATGCCGATGGGTGCGGGTGGTGAAGCACCGATTCAAGTAGAATCAATTGCTGCTGCAGAAGCACCAATCTCCACAGATTTGTTGGATTCTTTAAAGAACGAAGCAATCAATTCCACACCTGTTCCAGCATTGTTATTGACAAATGGTGCAGTTGCAGAAGTTGAATTTGCAAAAGAAACAGAATTGGCAAATACCAAATTCAATTCATTTGTTTCCGGTGTTAAATTAGAATTGAATGCAGATACAACAAATTTCTATCGAAAGATTATGAGATGGGAAACCGATATTGAATCAGAATTGTTGAAAGATATGTCATTCAATTTCCATATGACAACATCAAAAACATTAACGGTGACTGGTGATAAAATTGGTAACTTTGATGCATTGTGGCAGTTGGCTATGAAAACATTTTTAACAAAAGAAGAACGACAAGAGCAAAACGGAGAAGAGGGAGACACTCCAACCGCTCGTGCATTTAAGAAACGTTTGTTACAAGAGTATTTACCAGAAATTGATGTGGAACAATTTGAACAATTAGCAGCGGATGCACGTGATGATGCAAATCAACAAAAGCTAAATGAAATTGATAAGAATAAGAATTTATTAGACAACACCGTTCCGGATGCAACAGATGACGGTGGATTTGGGGAGATGATTTGATATGGATATTGATATAACTGTAATGGAGCAACAAATCAATGAATATGAAATAATTCATAATATTATGAATAAGCTTGATTTATATATTGAAGCGGACCTAACGGATACTGAAGCATTTGATAATTTAATTGCTGAAATGTATGATGTTTATTTAGAAGCAACAGCACGTAGAAAACAGCAACAAGAAATTGCAAAATATATGCAAGATAATAAACTTGGTGATGTAAAAGGCAATAATCCATCAAAACGCAGAAAAGCAAGAAAAGTGCAAAATACATTATTGCAGCATGACTTTGATCCAAAAACACAAACAATTCGTTCTGATGTAACAAATCCAAATAGTTCATCAAAAAGGGTAGCATTAAAAGTGAGAAAAGCAGATATTGATGAAGATGATGATGAACTACTTGACACTGGTCCTGGTCCTGTATATGTGCCTGGTGATACCGATAGTGCGATTTCAATGCCATTGTCCTATTTAAAAAAAGAAAAACAGGGCTCAGCGGGTTTTTATACACATCACGAGCTGGGACACCACAAATCAGAACATGAAGGAACTTCATCAATGTTTGCCAGAACTCCTAAAAACACACAAAGAACAAACCCAAATGATCCAGGTATGAAACATATCATTGATACTAAAAAATCTGGTAAATATGTTAATAATCATGATGATGGTAGTTATCTAAGATCTGACGGAAAAGAAAATCCAGAAGAGTTATATGCAGATTTACATGGTGCTAGAGCGGCACGTGTTCGCACAAAACATTGGGGAAACAAATCATCTGGTAAAAAATATAAAGAAAAATTAAACAAAGGAACTCGGTCATTAACTGATAAAGAAATATTAAATATATTCAAACGTATGAGTGAAGATGCGAAGCGTATCAATAAAGAGTTTGTTAGTACAGAAATGAATTGGTTAAAACGTCAATTGTTTGTATTAAAAAAAGCTCAGACTGGACAAAAATTAACAAATGATGACATTCGTGAATTAAGCGATATCATTTGCCCGGACGATTTAATGAAAACTGCAGATGATAAAGAAAAACTTGAATCCCATATTGAGACTAGTGAAATGTTCATAAGAATTTGTGAAAATGAATTGGTAGAACTGAATGAAGCTATGCGTAAGAATAACTTGTCCGCTGAACAAATAAAAGAAACACAAAATTCGATTAACGACTGCATTGAAACAATTAAACGATACAAAGCCGATTTAATTAAAGAACAATCTGATTTGCAAGATTTTATTAATAAACATGGCAAATATTATTTTACAGATTTAAAAAAGATGGATCAACTATCAGAAGTAGATAGAGATGCTGTTTCAAAAAAATTTTTACCAATCATTCTAAAAGAAGTGCCAGCGAAACTAAAAGAAGTGATGAAACAAATGGAAGATGTCAGACGGATTGTTACAACTGGCTCAAAATTAATGGAAACAAGTACGAAAATGCGATATGATTTTGTCATGAAATATAAAGATGACAAGACTGTTCAAGAATACTTTACAGAACTTTTCAATGAATATTACAACCTTAAAAATTTAGAAAGTGGTGATTTGATTGGGGAATGAAATGAGGGTTGAAAGAACCGCAACAGGAGCCATCATTCATCAGCCGACATTGGAAGTGAAACGTAAAGCATTACAGTATTTTTCATTACCAGATCCACAACGTGAATACTTCATTTATTCCGGGACGGATATTAACAGACGTCCAATATTTGGTAAAGAACATGATGTATTGTACATTACTTCTGGATTCTTACAAATCAAAGATCCAGTCACAGAACAATTGCGTTTATCCATGACAAAAGTATCATCAAGAGATGGTGCACCAATTAGCATTACAATGAATCGACAACCACGTTCCAGATTACAAGTTGATTGTATTCAGAAAATGATTGAAACAACCCATAACAAAATGACTGTTGAAGTAAAACCTGGTGTTGGTCCGGCACCCGTATCGAGTAATCGGTATGTTAAATTACCCTTTGAATTGCTGGGACACGTTAACACTGATTGTGCTACAACATGATTCCGAATAGGAATGAGTGTGAATGCGACGAAAGTAGAAAGAAACAATCAGTTGATACATGGTTAAATCCTAAATATCATAACAATACGTAATCAGCAGCGAAGCTCCGAACAGGAGAACGTTCAACGACTATCTCGAAAGAGAGTAGGGAAACCGAAGCAGAGGGCATCCTTATGGGATGATGATATAGTCTAAATTATATAAGCGGAAAAACGTTTATGGCTTTAGCAGTCATTTCAAAATTGGGTAAGAAGCCATTGATCATTGCGCCGACAACATTATTGAAAAATCAATGGATTGAAAACTTTACAGACTTGGGAATCGATACATCAGATATCGCCACACGTATTTATGATGCTCCACACAAAAAGGTTTGTGTTGTTACAATTTCAGCAATTGAGAATGAATTACGCAAAGACTGGGAAGGCTTGATGAATGTATTAGATGAAGCAAACTTTGGGATTCGTATTACAGATGAAGCACATCTTCATATGAAAGGTGTGCTGAAGTTTGATGCAATTGCCAATATCAAACGCAATTATTACTTATCAGCCACATTGGGTCGTTCAGATGATCAAGAAGATGATATTTTAAATCGTGCATTATTAGATGCGGATAGATTTGTAGGTAATAAAACATATGAAGAATACCAAGATGAATATATCAACGTATATCTTCAAGATATCTACTACAATGCTTCTCGTGAAATCTGTGATGAACATTTCAAGTATGGTAAAAAGGGATTGATCTCTGCAACATATTATCGAATGTTGATGGACTATCGTCACGGGTTACCGTTTTATCATAATGCAATGCACATGGTAAAGATCGCAGAAAAGATTAAGGTACAGGGAAAAGTATTATTGTTATTACCACTGCTTGATGCAATTGAAGCAATCAAAGAAGAGATGAAAAAAGATCCATACTTCAGTAAATACAAAATAGCATCGGTTGATGGTAGTATGAAATTGGCTGATAGACAGGCTGCCTTTGATCAAGATATTATACTCGCCACAACGATGAGTTGTGGTACAGGAGTAGACATTCAAAATCTTGGTGCAGTTGTAAACTTTGATCAAAAATCTTCTTTGATCATATTGGAACAGATCGTCGGTCGTTTACGTAATAGAGGATTCCAAACATACTACATCGATGTGTGTGATCATGTAAAATATGCAAGAGCATTTGAAAACTGGGGATTGAAACGTCGTAAGTATATGCCTTACTTCCCGGGAGTTTCTCCGAGGATGTCTAAATTACCAAAAATAATGTGTTAATGATACGGGGCCATATGGCCCCGTTTCTGTTTAAATCTTCTTTTAAATATATATGATTAATATGATATGAAAATATCAATCTTCACATAAGGAGTTGGTCATATGATTGTATTCATAAAATACATTTGAAAGGAGGTGAATCATATGAACAAAGCTAATGTGGAAATTTCGTGGAATGGTGTGCCGGCTGCAACCGGCACAACCAAAACGGAATTTGACAATCCATTTGTGATTGGTCGTGTTGACCTGTCCAGATTAAATAGCTTACTTGGAACAGTTCAGACCAATAGTTTGGATTGGAATACCAAGAGCTGAAATGGATAAAAAGCTCTATCATAATGTAGAAAGGAACTGATATCATGTATATTAAGAAAATGAATTACGAAGAACCGAATGAATTTTATCTTACGGATGAATACGGTTTTCCGAAAACCGACATTCTTAGCATGCTGAGACACAGATATATCAAATACGAAGGTGTTGTCCCTGTGAATGAAGCCTGGAATCTGCACCAGAATAAGTTTGACCTGTATCTGTCTGCTGGACTGATCAGCGTTCTCAATGTCGAAGATGACGAAGAGTATAACGAATTGATCAATGTGATCGATATACCCGGGTTCTATACCGATGGGAAACTCGTATATCTGACAAATTCAAAACTTAAAATCATCACACACCCATGTGATGAAAATCTTGCGTGGGTACCGCCGATTGTCTTTACTCACCCCGGAACATTGTTTTCGGAAGACGACGAGGCTGCGGTAGGAAGAATGAATTGGATGGACACAACATTCGCTTTATTCACGACGTTGATTCATGGGTATAAATTGTCATCATCTATTTTGTACCAAAAGATTAGTGAATTTTTAGAAAATGATGACGACGATTATGACGAATTCACTCTCGCAGCAGAATACGGTTGGGAAATCAATGGTCTCATTGCATTATATGACGGAATTATCAAGTCCGGCAATCAGAGATTAATTGACATGCTGTTCAAGAAGGATCATGGACTTAGTATCAAGATCTATGCTGTCATCTTCGACTATCTGACAAATAATAACCTTGCTAACATGACATTATTGTGGCCTCGTGAGATTTATGAAGAACTTACCATGTTTTATAATAGAACAGGTGAGTTTGAAAAGCAGATCATGCTGATGAATGCGAATGGGAATCGCCCACCTGTTGATTGGAGTCTGTAAACTATTCCACATATATAACAACCCGGCTTTGTATCCCGGGTTGTTTTTTTCTCCCGGTGGCATACAAATATGTAATCTGTTCAAATTATTTTTCTGCGCATTGTAATGAAAAATGTCCTCCTTCAATTATTAAGAACCGTCATCATGGAGCGGTTCTGTAATTTGTCCAGATTCAGTGCAAGAGTAATGTGGGGCCAATGGCCCCACAACTCATTTTTTTGTATTAATAAAATTTATTGACACTTTGGAAGAATGCAATATCTGAATTACTTAAATGAACTATTTCTTCTTGTTGTTGTGAATTGGCATATTCTACTCCTCGATATCCATATGGGTCATAACCAGTTGTTTGGTCAAATCCCATACGTTGTGCACGATCTTCTTTATTGGTTAAATCATGTAATAATTGATTTTCAAATGCATCTGGATTGGAATATGGTACCATGTTATTCACGGTATCTTGCTTCATTTCCTGTTCATATTCTTTTGTAATTTGATATGCTTTCTCGTAAGTACACAGTCGTTTATCCAATCCAAATCTGGTTAAATCATATCCATATGTTAATACATATAACACATGGCAATATGCCATTACAACGTCATCATGTTCACCTTTATCTGCTTGAATCTTACCACCCATAATGGTTAAGTTTGTAATATCTTTCACCAATGCTCTTGATGTAATCAAATGACGATAATCATGTACATATCGTTTCAATAAGTTCATCATATCACTGCGGACTTTTGTAGTGACATATGTTCCAATATACTTTTTCATTTGTGCTTTATGTTTCATCTTGACAGATGTATCAACTGTTTTTACCATAACATTCTTGGTGATATCCAATTGTGGATCATGATAGAATCGGTATTCTAATTCGGAATCTTGTACCCAATCCAATAATGCTTTACCCATAGAATTGGTTTCTGGACAAAATACTGCACGTGGTAACATTTTTGCAACAATCGAAATGATTCTCATTAAATCAAGGGAACACCCTAGGTATGGAGACACAATTTCTGCAACAACTTCTAATGTATATGGATGCACGACTAGTAACACGGTGTTATCCGCATTTCCACCCATTCCTCCAGAAATATCCATACCGATTAAATATGGGATATTAATATCAAAGAATGGATAATCGGATGTTAAATCAACTTCTGATACATTGTGTTTATAAACATACATGACATATTTGTTTAATAACATAATTTCATAATCAGGTTGACGAACATGTTGGGTGATATAATCAATATCTTCTTGACGGAAGATTGCAGTATCAGAACCACGATATCTATCTAGTAAAATACCACGACGATACTCGGAGATATCTTGGTTTTGCATTGCAGATTCATATTGTTCTTGTAACCATGCTTCTGTTTTTCGAAGTTGTTTCCAATTGAATTCAATATACAATCGTGTGACTGGATTTTTTGATTGACCATCATCGGATAAAGTCATCATCCCACCAAATGTTTCTCGTACTTGTTGATCTGTTAAATCATAAAATTGTTCAGAAAAACGTGGAGTTGCATCAATGATACGTTGTGCTTCTTTTCCCGTTTGTGTTTCCAAGTCACCTGGAGTTGAAATATAAACCATACATGTACGAATTCCCATTTTACGCGCATTTTCTTTTGCGGAGATCATAGCTGGTGCACCACCAGACATGATATTTCCAACATATGGTAGATATTCCCATTCGTCCCACAGTCCTCCAAACAATGTAAATCCACGTAGTTTGTCTCGAGCTTTTGATTCGGAATCTGCAACTGATACAATGGCAATGGATGTTCCATGTTGATCATATTTCAATGACTTTGTTCCAGGTAAATGCTTTCTGCCATACCATGGATTTAAATAGTGTGGAAGTGATGTAATATAATCACGTAACATTTCAGCATTATCAACACAACGTTTTTCTGTTAAATGCAAATAAGGAATATCGCAATTTTGATATTCGAATAAAAACATATATTCCATTAGAATAGTTGCCCATGTTGTTTTATGTGTTTGCCGAGGTTGGCATAGTATTGCATCAATAGAATGCATAAAACACCATAGCAATGCAGCAGAAGCTCTTGACAGAATTGGTGGAAGTTTACCAACACCACGAACAGGAACCATCGCTACTTCGCGAAAAAAATACCATGGATTCTGTTTACATTCGATTGTAATCTTTCCGATTTCTTCTGGTGTAAGATCTGGACTATACGGGTCCAAATCTTGCACACCTAACTGTGGATATCGAATTTCCAAAGGGAAATACCAATTCTTGATACCTAATGCCTTTAGTTCTTGACAAGTCAATATGAAAGATTTGTTATTTGTTCCAAAGTCATAATACTTTCCAGCGATACTGACAATGTTCGACATAATCATCACTCCTCATAAATAAAAAAATATAATGTTACCGGGGCTTTCGCCCCGGCACATCACATATACACAGTTAATTGTACTGCTTGATCTGTTGCAATACCGGAATTAATTCAATGAATTTCTTATAAATGTGCACAACGTAATCGTCAGGGTATCCATCAAAGGTGTGAGTTTCATTCATTTGCTTAAAGAATTCTGCCAAATCCACCATTCCCTTAACTTTGCTCTGATACTGTTCATAATAGGAATTCAGAATCAGAATATGGCGTAAATCAGGAATTGATACATCAACCTGGATATTACCCATCATGACAGGGAAGATTTCATCGAGTCGACCGATGGTATTATAATTAAAGATTTCAGGAGCCATTTTGATACCCATAAACTTTAACACATTTTTCAGATTATCAAGTTGTGGGAACTGGTTGTATCTCGTTGTGTCAATTGCCATGTCATTCAGATGACTCATCAAGATGGAGTTTTCTTCATACTGAGAGCCACGGAAATACGTTGTCAATTTTGCAAATGCTTGTGGATTAACAATCGCCAAGAAGTTATACGTGTCATATTCACCAAACTTGATTGGGTTATCAGAATAATGCCGCATAGATTTCTTACCAAACAAATGGCTTTTGACTGGTTGATCATACCATGTTGTCTTAGAAGTTGCAACCGCACTCATTGCTTTGGATGGTTCCTGTTTCAATACCCAAGTGTACTGGTAGCCAATTGCATACTCACCAGGAAGTTCAATCCAACGATGACGGAGCTTGGTATACAACTTGTGCTTCTTAAAGATATCCGGCCATGTTTGATAACACTTCACCAACGCATCACGTACACAAACTTCATTCAACGGCATAATCTGGATATAAATACCATTCTTCATAATGTCATTGTATACTGCATTGGGATTCTCATGATAAAGTCGTGCCAATTCATGACCATTTCTCGGTTCAAATGTTCCAACAAACTCGATTACCAAATTGATGATGTCGTCATGTTCCACACCTTCAGCATCTAATTTGCGGACATATTCCCACATACGTTCTTGCATGAATGTTGTAGTACCTTCATACGTTGCAAATGCGATAATACGATTCGGAACAGCCAATCCATTTGCAAGCATTTCAATATGACGACCATCTTCCGTACGAGGCATACAATCATCATCCACAATCTTTGTGACAACGGACTTATTTCCAAAACGTCCAACAACCTTCTGACCAACATGAATTGGCATATGCTTAAGAATTGTGAACTTAATCTGTGTGTCAACAATGAATTCTTTTGTGACCCATACATACGGTGCCATATACTTTTCTGCCTTGTGGTAAATATCCAATAATGAAATATCGTCCTGATACGGATCTGTTACGATGGAAGATATCACAGAATAGATTTCAGAATACCAATCACGAATCTGTTGCAGATAATAATTCATTTGTGCATTTTCTAATTCAACATTTGTGAAGATATCAATATCAACAATTCTACCAGATCCTTTGGAGAAGTAATCGGTATCGTTAATATGAGGAATCATTGCTTCAGATGATGATGAAAGATATGAGTTTTCACGAATAGAACAAACAATATCATTCTTCACATATTCACCGATATTGGGGAATGGTTTGTACAGATTGATATCACCATAATTGTTCAACAAATACGAATCCTGTTTAAGATTGACTGTTACAACATCGACCATATCATACTCCAATGCTTTAGCGGCAGAACGAGAAATGATCAATGCATCTTCCGTCAATTCTGGTAATACAGTATACGCCATTCTCAGATTACGTCCAGAACAATAATGTCCATTCACATAAGATGATGATTGTGAAATGGGATGTCCTTTTGGCACAACATCACCGATATCAAACGAACCCGCAATTCGATCAAATGTTCGGAAACCATATTTTTCAATCAAGTTTTCCGCAACATTGACCAATTCACATTTGTATTTTCCCGTCTTCAAATCACGGAAGATATACAACACAGGAGAGATCGGTTCATTCTTAAATTTGACAATCTTACGCACGATCTCGTAGTCATTCTCTGCCGTAACATTCCACGAAGAACGAAGTCCAAATGGATCTTCAGCCCCAGTATAAATACGAGGGAATTCGGGGTTTGTGAGAACAACATACTGGGAAGTATGACGAGCCGCCATATTACTTCTCACAGTAGAGATCTTGTCAGGAAATGTCATTGCAGAAATACCAACAGTCGACAAAGGATTTAATCCATTGATACGAGACTGAATTTCTGACATAGAATTCATGACGATCTTCTTTTTCTTTCTAGGTTCAACCGGTTCATTTTTCTTTGCCATTTTTCTTTCCTTCTTTCTTGTTTTATAATTTGGCTAACACATCTCTGACGTACGTTGCACATGGGGAGTTATCATAATTCTTCTCCTTAATATCTGCTTTCGAAAACGTCAGTATGAGGTATACCGCAATAATGATATAGATGTCAGAATTGAAAATAATGTTTGTACATAATAACTGAAGTAAATTGTTCACATCAATGGTGAAATCATTTTCTTTTTCATTCATATAAAATCCATTTGTGTGATCATAATCGGGACCAAAGAAATTATCTTCCATCCATTTGTTAACCTTCTTCAAATTAATACGTTTTGTTTCCATAAAGGATTTCCACATGTCCAATGTAATGTTTTCAACAACATATTCGATGACAGGAGTCATGACAGAAATATCCTTCAAACGAATTGCGTCGATCATATCCAAGAACTTAAACAATCCCCAATACAGCACAATATCGTCAACGACAATTGGAAGTTTACCGGGATTCTTTTTCAATTCAATATGTACCGGATGAGTCGGTGGAATCGTAGCATACAAATCTTCCAATGTAATTCTCTTTGCAATACGTTCATACTCCGGTGTTGTTCTGGATACGACAATGATGGATGGATCTTCACCATCTTCATTTTCCAATTCTTCATCCATATTTTCGTTCGGTACAAACATATCAATCGGATGTGATTTCAATTCAATATCATCCAAAATGTTTTTGTAGAATTCCACAAATCCATCACGATCCAAAAGCTTATGATGTTTATTGATCAAACGAATGGTATTGTAATAGATATTTTCGGAGTTAACAAGATATTGGTGCTTACGAAATACATCTCTCCATTTGTTTTGTAACTCCAAGGGCATTAGCATCATAATATTTTCCTCCTTCAAAATAATTTTAAAATTATGAAGAAACGTCATCTTCTTTGCGAGTATAATAGTCTTCTCGTATTTCAGAATAGTTCTCTACTACAAATGTGATTCCATTTGATTGTATATAAAATAGCACAACTTCATCCAACGTTTCTTGTTGATTTGCATTCATGACGATTCACCACCTATTTATGATAATTCTTCAATCAAATCCTCAATTGCCGTTGGATCTGCAGCTAAACGTGCCAATGGATTGGAAACGTTAATAGAGTTTTTTTGTGGGGCGGATGTAGATCCGCCCTCACTAAGTCTCTTATTCATTTCTTCTCTTTGCTTCACTCTAATATCTCGAAGGACATGCAAAAAACGAAGCGGGAATTTTGCAAGTACTTCTAATGGAATAATTCCTTTGAATAACTCAGCATACTCAATCATTTCTAATCCAACGGAATTAAGTTTACTTCCATATTTTCCAGCCTCCGAGAAATTCGGAAAAGCAATGTTTGAGTAATATTTGTGATCGGAATTTTCTTATCGGTTCTACCACAATGTGGACACTGTACATTCTCCAGATAGAATTCTGCAACATCTGCCATATCACGAGATTCCATACACAGTTTCACAACCAGCATGGATTCTGTCATGTCTCTAATGGAATCGATGCATTTCTCAATATCATCCCAGTTTGTGAAACGATATTCACGATTCGGTTGTTGTGTATCTGGAATACTAATTGCAGAGATTCTCATCATCATAGCAATACGATAAGAGAAGTTTACTAATGTCGGATCACCTTGTAAGGTTTCTTCATTAAAGTTTTCCATATCTGGATCATCCGGTCTCTTTTCAGTATACTTCTCAATTACTAGAGGAAGAATCTTATTGATGTATTCGTATGCAGATGGTTCATTCATTTCCACAATCATACCAGTCTTTGGAAGTTGATAACGCTTTCTCTTGGAATTGATTTCATTAAACAATTGAATTGCGGATGGACCGGTTGCATTTGCGACTTTACGATATTTCTTCGGAATACGTTCTTCATTCAAATGAATGATTGTTCTTGGAATATATCTGTATTGATAATGCTTCTTGCATTTAGGATTACCACATGTGAAATCAAGAGGTTCTTCTTCATCACCAGTTGCAACAAGAATTGCCCATTCCAAAATAGGTAGATCTGCATATTTTGTCTTTTTCAAGAAGTCATCAAAGTCTTTAAAATCACCGATGGAAACATTCTTGATGTGGTTGTAAATGATACTCCATCTCTGAATCTGGAAATCAATCTTAGAATTAGAAGTAGGAGCTAACAAATCGATTGTTTCAAACCAGTTGATTGGTTTAATGACACAACGATATCCTGACATGGGCAATGTAATCGGAACATCATTTAGATTCGATTCATAAGGTTTAATAATTCCGAGATCTTGCGGATTTTCAATAATCGTTGTTGATCTCATATCTTCATCAGTTACTTCACGAACACGAACATTGATCACATTTGTTTTCGTTAGTTCTTCCAACTTTTCACCATCAATATTAACCGTCACATCAGTATTTGGTTCTACATTGATTGTGATATTTGCTGCTTCTGCTTGCTGGTTATTTGGCTTCTCATTATCATTCTGATTCGGCTGGCTATTTGCATATACTTCACCAGTCTCTGGATCGACATGCTGCCAATTCTTTAGAATCATTTGCTCAAATTCAGGAGTAATTGTATCACCATTATACATGAAATACTCCAATAAATCACCCTCGAGATAACGCTGTTTTTCTTTTGGAATGAATCCGACAAGATGATACTTCGCTTTGACTTTTTCAATCATTCCTGTTACAATCGCAAGATTGTTTCCTTGATGACCGACTGCTTCTCTCTGAAAATCTTGATCTAGAGAACGAGGAGGCATCGCTTGTTTAGGACGATTGAATTTTGCCTCTTCTTCTCGACGAGCTTGAATTCTTGCTTCACGTTCAGCTTCTCTTTGACGATCTTCTTCCTCGATTTGTCTTTGCAAATCATTTGTACCATATTCATCATCATCATTGTAATCATTAACTTGTTCTTCTTCTATCTCATCATCTTCTACTTCTTCAACAGGAGGTTGAATATAGTTTGGAGTTGGATTGTAGGATGGTTGAATTGGTCTTTCGAATGTAGACATCGGTTCTGCGGTATTATCAACCGGAGGTTCAACCGTTGCAGTAGTTGGTGTTGGTTCATCGTTGGGAATACCATAAACCTCTTTGGTTTTATTAATAATATTCTCCAACGGATCAACAAAGCCTGTGTTATCAGCCATATTAAATTCTCCTTTATTAAAAATTTCTCGTGTACACATATTATTATTATGAATACAGAGATGAAAGGTCGTGTTATTATGCATGAAAAAATGCTTTGGACCAATGACAATATTCAGTACATGTTTCATGAAAACATTTTAGAATATGACATGGTTGCTGCGTCATTGTCCATTTCAAAAAGATTTCAGTTGTTGGATGACGCATTGATTGAACAACTGAAATTGATGCCGAAGTCAGAGAGAACAAAACGAGTAGGACTCATCCAAAAGGATGATAAAATTTATTCTGAGAAGCTATTACAAGGTATCAGAGATATAAGAAGAAAATTCTTGGAAATAAATGGTTTAGACGAAACCAATGTTTTATCATTACACTCTGATGCAATTATGTTTTCATCCAAAAAGCCAATCATTACTGATGTTGAAGGCGTGGAATTTAAGTGTAAAGGAACATGGACAAGTTATGTCCGTTTTGACAAAATTGAAATGTTTTATGCAAATGAATATATCACATACAAAGGTGTGAACAAACAGATGTTGATGGAACACACCATGGGAATGAATTTACATTTGAAAAAGATATTTGAGATGTTGGAGAATTATGATGAATCCGTATTCCAGTATCTTTCAAAGTTCCAATCAATGTATCTTCAGGACAAACTCCCAGAATATTATTATATCCCATTTGGTAAGATTGATAAGTTCAAAACATACAATCTGAAGTTATTAGCATATATGGCTCAGGTTGTATTATCAGAAACAAGGAGTTGGTAATATGTATCGTGTCCGTTTTGCACCAAAGAGAATTAACCCACATCTTCCACATCAAGAATTGAATTGTGAACGTGTGTATTCTGAGAATATGTATGAGATCCAGCAATTCCTTCAAGCACACCATTTTGATATGAATCAAACGATAATTGAAAATGTTGGTCCAGATGATATGAAAGAAGATCTTGGGTTCGAAGCGCATGTCTTGAAAGAGTTTCGTTTGTGGAGTAACCAAGATCAAAAAGAATATGCAATTTATACGTCGAATCATTTAATGACGATGGCAATGGATTATACCGCAAATGAGATTGGACAATTTTCATTATTTGGGGAAACGATATTGCGTCGTGATATACAGATTGTCAACATTGCTGCTACGTGCATTGCCAATCTTCCATGTTGTGAAGTTTTGGATTATTTGTTATTGGATGACAATTCTACGGATGATTGCTCATGGATGTCGGTTAAGAAATGTTTGGATGACTTTGATCATGGAGATGTTCCAGATTGGAATGCAAATGATATCGGTTACATCTTTGAATTGATCTCTGACGAAAGTAAGATTGGCGAGATACAACCGGTTACATTAGAAGCATACGTCGAATCATTTGTCATGATCATTAAGGGAAACCCATTGGTGTATCGTTAAGGAGGTAATTATGGCTAAGAAAGAATTAAGTCCAGTTGAATTGATTGAATCGCATAAGCCCAAGAACTTTAAGTATTATTATATAATTAAGGATGAAGAATTAATCACACAATTGCAAAATGAACATTATAACTTTGACGAATTAAATACAATTAACAATCCAGAAATTATCAAAGAAGCAATGAATGTGGATTATCAATTATATGAAAGAACAATTATCGGAAAAGCGAAAGAACCAACCATTATGGATAATGGTGTTGTCATCACCAAGAAGATGGTAACAAAAGCGGATAAGAAATTGCAGCAATTTGGTGTTGGATATTTCTCAATTGGTAATACGCAATATGTTGCAATCCGTATGTTTTATGAAAAATTTGACATTATCGAGGTATTCATATTAACTTAATAAAAATGGTGGGGCATATGCCCCACCATAATCTATCATATATTAAATGCTTCTCGCCATTAGGTTTTTGATCCATCATACATGGATTTCGGAGGAGCAAATGGGTCAATGTGCTGTGTTTTAACGCCACCATTTTCATCCGTATAATAGATTTGAGAGTGGTCAGCAACACCGATTGTCTCATTAACACCTTCACGTTGCTCAAACTTACCAGTTGCGCGGAATGCAGGATAGTTACCAGCACCAGTCTGTACACCATCCAGATGAGGTCTTTCGCCCTTATTGAACATAACCGTATCAATCCTAGTAGAAGATTCATCCGCAAAGAATGCGTCACCAGCACCGGGATTGAAGTTCATACTATTACCAAAGATACTAAACTGGTTAACATATCTAGCAGCCAGATCATTGATATAGGTAGATTGAACAAACTGACAGTTGTAAGTCAGTGTCAATCTTTGAAGTTCAGATTGTCCAGTTGGTTGGTGATTGAAGATATCAGAACCAACCTGACCTGCTGGTACACAACCTAATGCAGCAACAGCAGCTTCTACACGAGCACCGGAACGGTCAAGTGCAATGATTAAGAATTCAGCAACTTCCCATGCTGGGTTCGGCTCTAATGCTTCGGAAGTAGGATTCGGCATCGAAGAGAAGATACGAGCGAATTGATCCTTTTCACGGTCATAAGAACCAGCTACCAAACCCTGGTAATGTGTTAAACCTGTAATCTGGTCAGCAATACCATTCACCCACATATTATGAACGTTAGCCATTGGACGACCAACCAGTTCAGGAACTGTAATCGCAAGTGTCTGACCAGCTTGTGCGTTCTGTGTTGTAGGAATCGGAATTGTTCTACCTGCGAAACCACCTTGAAGCTGAGTTGTTGCAAGTGTCTGGTCTTGAATATTGCATTGGATACCCATGTTGTAATATTCAATGACTTTTTTGTATGTGAAGAATGGGGAAGAGCCATCGTATGAATTAGTCGGAGAGAAATACTTCATGAGGAAGTAAGGTCCACGATACATAACACAGATGACACGGTTCGTGGTTTCTGGGTTAAGACTCCTGAGCGTATGGACATCAGGAGTCAAACCACCCAGCATACCAGTATAATTTGATAAGTCGCCATTATATTCACGAATACCAGATTGCAGTGTGATTGCATCAGTCATATTTTTTCACTCCTTTCCTAAATCAAGTAGTACGTCTATTAACATTAACAATGATCGGAACTCTCAAGATCAGACCACGGAATGTAACATTTACGTAGCAAACAACGATATCGCCACCATCGGTATTGATATCTCTTTCGAATTTAATTTCAAGAGCATCAACTCTTGTACCAACCCAACCGGAGAAGATGTTGTTAACACTTTCGGTCATGGAAGCAAGAGTACCATCATCAGAATATTCAAACAGCCAGTTGTCGATTTCATTCTGTAACAGATAAATCAACTGTGACAGAGTTCTCATATTGCTTTCCTGGATGAGGTCAGATGTTCCAGTAGGTTCACGATACAGAGTTCTCTGAGAACGACGTCTCAGATCCTGATTGATGTCGAGTACCCAGCTATTACCGCCAGAAGAATACAGAAGTTCTTCCAGATCCCAATCGGTTGTATCGATATTCGGGAAGAAGGAAGTGTATTCATCAGATGTAATCTTAGCATAATTATTTGCATAAGGCTTATTGATTGTATATCTCTGACAATGAGCAAAGAGATTATCAACAATCTTCTTGACATATGTGTATGTCATACCGTTAGCAGATGATGTGTAACCACCGATATCCCAAGAAGCATTCGGGTTTGTGAAACGAGTACGGAAGTTATCATTCATTGTCTTGATCAACTCAATATCAGCAAGACCAGAATCGAGATATAATTGTAAACCAGAACCAGGGCCAACAGGTCTCTTGTTCTCAGGAATTCTCTGATAACATCTCTCAATCATTAGGTCATACATTGCTTGCTTTACATCGATATCCTTAAAGAGCATATTCTTAACGAGATATCTCTTACTGGTGAATTCAATCTTTTCATCATCAGTAAAGATAGTGGATGCAAGAACTGCATCTTCAATTGTTGGATCAACATAAGGCAACTTCTGAATGCCAAGCATTGTGTTATAACCAGCATCAAATAAGAACTTGGCAGGAACACGTGTGGGTGAAAGAATACGAGGATCAATTTCACCACGGAACGCCTTTACTAAAAGCTCAGAATACTTCAATTTGAATTCGACAGAAGAAATATTATCATCATCGAAAAAACCAGTTGAGCCACCTGTAACACGTAAACCACCCTGGTCGGATGATGTTGAAATACCATAACCGTCAATATAGTAGTTTCGTGGAACAGCAGTACTAGTATTGACAACACGATATGCTGACATTGCTGTACCAGAAATATTATAACGACTAATGGTCTTGTCACGGGAAGCATAAATTTTGATATTTTCAGCATCATCTAATAGGTCATTATAAAGATTGATGTTCTCATTATCAGGATTCTTACCAGATAGATTGATGATATCATACAAACGACCTACCAGTGTATCTGCGGTGTTAATATATGCAGGCTGCGTTCCAACACGTCTGTTATTTTCACGTGAATAAGTCGGTAACAACAACGGTCTCTTGGTGAACTTTCTACCATCACTGTGAGGCTCTTGAATCAATTCCTTTCGATCATAGATATATTCAATAATCTGAGTTGTCGTCATTTCGACACTTTGTCGTTCTATGGGAAGATCTTTTTCACCATTGTCGATCGGCAACCAACCAACGTAGGAGCCACCATTGGGACCACCTGTTGCTTCGAAGTAATTGTTATCTAATCTCGTGTCATCGACATATAGAACGCCAGTTGTGCCAAATGCTTCAGCCATTGGCCAGCATGTCGGAGATGTCGTGTTATTATTAACATGATTGAATTCATCATTCCATGTGAATGATCCACCTTCCTTGTTTTCTACATATTTTTTTGACTGATTGACATCTGAATACAAGCCTCTAACGATATTTAATTGGTTAGCTGCAACTGTTGCAGGATCAATTAATTCTCTTCTACGACTTTCAAAAGCGATAATATCATAGATTGCGGAACCAGAATAATGTGATGTGAAATCAAGTGCGGCAAACAAATTGGACGGATATTCTTTTACAGATTCAACGACGATTCTCTGATTTTCAGTAATTCTTGCAGATGTTACTAAGAATAGTTTGAAACATCTAATACCGTTTTCGTTAACATATCCTGCTGCAATAATACTACCAAACGGGAAGTTGACAGTACCTTTAACAGGACCAATTACTGCGGAACCACTATCTTCCTTGATATAAGATGTACCAGACTTATTATAATTTTGACCGTCTTCAATTTTAGTCTTCTTGTCAGCATTATCGTCTCTAGCTCTAGCTATAGTATCGATAATATCAGAAGTTCCCTTTGTGAATGCAGCACCAGTTGCCTGAATATACTTATATCCACCAGCAACTTTGGTGATTACCCAACCAGAAGGAACCAAGCGCTTCGATGCTTGAATACCGTCGATTCCTTCACCTTCGGGATTCTGCAATTTAGCAACAACTGCAGTTGCATTACACTGGGATGCGGTCTTGCAATCCTTATCCATTTCCAGGTAATAAGAAATCGGAGAACTATGTCTGAAATACTTTTTATTTCCATCAGCATCTTCTTTATAGAAAGCATAGAATCCTGAGATATTGTTTGACGGATGAATATCAAATACCTTTGCAATACTGATACTAGATATAGCACCAGTATATTGATTAACACTTGTTACAATATTGAATGTTGGGTTAGTGCTTGCGCCAGATAGATAAATAGTTCCAGGAAGAACTCCCGTATTTGTTTCCCCAAATTCTCTATAAAGAATTTCATTCTTTACAATATTATCATCACCAAGGTAAGTTTTAATTGGATAATCATATTGATCATATAAGAATGGATTAATATGTTTTTCGTAAATATCTTCAACGATTTCTTCATCAGGAAGATAATCATAATCAACATCGTTGCCTTCGCCATCTTTTGGCTCATAGTCATGAATGATCATAACATATTCATCAGATAATCTAGGAATATTTGGATCATATGTGTTAATAATCATATATGGGATACTGATTTCTGTATCTTCAATAACGTAATTATTATCATACAATCTGCGAGTATTTAAAACAACTTTACCGAAGATCGGATCAAACTTGTTAATGTCCATATCTTCGTAAATCTTTGCATAAATCTCAAGCATTTTAGAATCTGCAATTTGAGTTAATGTGTCATATTCATATCTTGTCTGGAATACGATTTGCCACTGTCTAAACAATTCACGAATTGCTGCTTCGTTTACAAACGGAATCATGACAGAAGAACCTTCGAGTCTCTTCTTCATCTGTACGTTAACAGTTTCGGCAGTTGTGACAACACCATACAGAGAAAGCTTTGTTGCATCATTAATCAGAGATGCAGTAAATGCTTCAACATCGATTGCTTGGGACTTACGTACATCAAGTGTGCCAAATTCATAAATACAATTGTTGTATTTCTTTCTCTTATCGTAATCAGCTTGGTTAATGTAAACTGCAAAATTGTTATATGCAGCACCTCTACCAGCTGAAACATAAGTCATTAATACACGACGAGTCCAGCCATTATTTCCATCTGGATCTTTACTGAGCTTTGAAAAGGATGCTTTTGCAATTCTTTCTGGAGTTTTATATAATGAAACATTAATACCATTCTCGGACAATGTTGTTGTATCAGCTTGGATTAAACGAACTTCGAGATCACCTTCATGTTCTGCAGAAATTCGCCATTCGACATAAACAACGACTGTACCAAATGTAGCATCTTCTGGAGTAATACGTAACAACTTAACTGGAGCATTCTGATTGATCAGAGACATCGGATATTCGATGGCTTGGCCATACTTCTCTAAATCAGCATTTGTGACTGAATTTAAACCGTAAGCAGTATTCAGAACATCCGAACGAGTAACGGTAACAATCTTGTTATCTTCACCCATCGGCATACCTGTAACAACAATTGTTGAGAACAGAGATGGATCATAAATCTGTTGAACAGGCAGCGGACCAGTATACATAGAATTGTCCACGATGTGAACAAGTGTATGCGGGAACGTGTACTTCAATGCATATTTTGCATCAATCATAGGTCTTAATCTCCTTTACTATAATTTTTGTTAAAGTACCACGGAATCGGATATGGACTCAAACAATTATATTTTTGTGTGTATGATAAACTGTATTGGAACGTAATATATTGAATCCGGCCATATGGCCGGATTTCTATTATTTCTGAATTCGGTATATATATAATTAATATGAACAATACCAATCTAAACTTTGGGATTGTATCATAATTTGTGGAGACAACCACACGAAAAAACAGAAAGGAGAATGCTCTATGAGTATTTTCAGAAGATTTATCGACCGTGTCGACGACGCCCTGGGTGGACATGGTTACGACTATTACCAGGGGGGCTGCAATTTCAACGCAGCTCTGGCTTATGCACAAGCTCAGGAATCCGCAAACCTGCGTACCTCTCAGGAGGCACTCGCAGCTGCAGTTGGTGACCTGAGCAGTGGCCTGGATGACAGATTCAATACCGTCACTCAGAACCAGGCACAGCTGTCCAATCAGATTACTGAACTTGGGAACTCCGTAACTGGCTTAACCCAGGTCCAGACGGCACAGCAGCAGCAGATCGAGGGATTGTTGCAGGTTGCTGCTCAGAACACGCAGAATATTTCTGCACTTGCTCAGCAGCAGCAGCAGTTGAGTCAGAATTTCGGTCAGTTTGCGCAAGCGACTGGTCAGAGATTCGACATCATCGACCAGCGCCTCAGTGGTCTGGAGCAGCGTCAGGCTGCACAGCAGCAGCAGCTGCAGCAAATCATCCAGATGCTCGGAGGAAACAACAATCCGTAAGAGTTCTGATCTGATGAGGACATAAGGAACCCGCGAATACCCACACAGGTTGCGGGTTCCTTTTTTCTTGTTTTTTAATACTTAGAACGAATCGGATATTCCTGATGTAGATTATCTTTCGCTCTACCATTCTCACGATCAATCTCAATGATATTCGTAATTGGATTTGGGTAATCTTCAATCACATCACCAGACTCAGAATATGTTACAAATTCCACATCATCATCGGATTGTCCAATCTGTACATACGTGGTGGGATTCAAATGTTCATAACGAGTACGACTGTCGATCATACCTGCCTCAGTCATTCCGTCAATAATAGATGCCGCTTTGTCAACATCTTGCATGATCTGCGATTGATCATAAACAGCATTATTGTAATCCACTTCAACTCCAGGTAATTGAAAGATCTTATCCAATACGGAACGACCGATATCATCAGTTTGACCAGCTGTTGATGGAACGACTCCACCTGTCGTTTCTGATGTTCGTTGTTGCGCTTGTCTTGCTTGTTCTTGTTTCAATCGTAATTCGGAAATGTTTTTTTTGATTGTAATCATTTCTTTGTTGATTGCTGTAACAGCGGAACGAGCCGCTGTTAATGACTGCATGGCCATAATATCATTCTCATTTAAACCAAACTTATCTTTGTCTTTTAGCCCTTCCATTAATTTTTTCTCAAACAGTTTTGTGATACGAATTTGATCAGCTGCAGAAGAACGAAGTGCTGCTAATTCCGATGTGTAAATCTTATTGGGATCAATCTTGTTTTCAATAATTGTAACTGGAGATCTAGCAGATTCATCAAATGCAGCAAGAATACCAGTGACACCGCCCCAGTTGTCATATGCATATGGGGAAATGTATTGTGTTGCATTCGGATACAATGTTGGTTCAGATTTGTAAGAACTAAATTCGGAAGCAATTGCTGCGGGATCATACAAAGTTGCTTGGTTTGTTGCATCTGTATTCGGAGCAATCTGTTCGGCTTCTCTTAAAGAATCAAATAAACTCATGGAGTATTACCTCATTTCATAATATATTTTATTGATCGTTTAAGAGATTACTTATTTAGATTCTCTATTTAGATATTCTTGAATACAATTTACACAATCCATATTCTTTTTACAGCTAACAGCCTTATCCTCTATCATATCAAGAATACACATCCCATTCTTTGTTTGAATTTTATTATTGATTTTTAATAATAAATCAAACATGTTTGTATTAATTAATTTCTGTCTGTTATTCATTTCTTCTTCAATCCTCATTTCATCATAGATTCGATCACCACTCTTAATCGAGCCATCTTCCAATAAGAATTTTGCCAATATTCATCGCCTTCTTTATTTGCCGAATTCCGTTGAGTCTGATGGAACTAATGTTGGTTGTGCTGGAGGTTGAACAGCAGGTGCTGGTTGTGATGCAACTTGTGGTTGTACAGCTGGCTGTGTTCCACCTGCTTGCTGAAGTTGTTGTTGAAGTTTCTGGTTTTGTTCTGTTAATTGTTTATTTTCATTAATTGTATCATCCAGCTTTTGCTTTTCTTTGGCTTCTTTGGCCTGAGATTGTTGAGCTTCCGTCGGATCTGCTTTTATTTCATCAGCAATCTTTCGTAAAGTTGTTTTATCTGTTGCAAGTTTTGCTAATTCGGCTTCGCGATCAGAAAATAATTGAATAATATCCGTTGCTAACTTCGCATGCTTTTGCCACATTTGTAATGATTGTGCTATATCTTCCGGTAATTGTGAATTATCACCTGTAGTTACAGTTGTAATTTTGTTAAACAGTTCTTGGTATGGATTGATGACATTGTTCAGAAATACTGCAGAACTTACATCAGTTGATGTGGGCTGTCCTTGTTTATTCGTATTAACATTTGTACCACCTTTATCCACCCATGAATCAAACTTTGCAGTTATTAGTGATACTTTAGCTCCTGATTTTATTTGTTCAATTGCTTGATTATTTGCAGCATTTTGTTCATCAAATTCTTTTCGAGTTTTTTGATACATCTTTTCCACATTTGCTACTGCAGTAGTGTATGCTGTCTTTTTTTCTGCATTTGTTGGATCTTGTAAATATGCTAGAAATAGATTTGATTCTGAAATCAATCCATGCCTTTTGTTAGTATTTTTTTCATCGCCAGTAAAATACATTGTTGCACCTGTTAAAAAAGTTCTACCGTTTATTTGTGGAACAACAACACTTACAACTTTTGGAGTTATTGTTGGATCATCTGTTTGGTTTAGCTTGGGATTAGGTTTTGTAATATACATATTGAATATGATGTGTGGATAATACTGTGCCAGTTTCTGATGAATACCATCACCAGGCGTGCATTTTATTGTACCATAATTTGAAAATGGTTGACCAGACTGCTGTGGAACAGGTTCTGATGCAGTCTTCTCAGCAGCTGCAATTTTAGAAGGATCGGTTTCTGGTTCATCTGGTTCTAATGTTTCAACAACTCTTTCTGCTTCGGTTGTTTTACCAAATAACTTCTTAAAAAAATCGGAAATCTTTTTCATCATTTCTTTAAACCAATTCTTGAATTTTTCCCATTTTGAATTTTGTTGTTGATTATTATTGTTCTGCTGATTATTCTGTTGCTGATCATTTTGTGGTTGATTGTTTCCTTCCTGTGGTTTGTTTTCAGGAGCTGGATTTGTTTCTGATTTGTTTTCACCACCAGAAGTCTGTGGGGTTTGTGTTGACTGTGATGTCCCTTGTGATTGACCAGATGGTGCTGGATTTGAAGCAGGTTGATCACCGTCAGCCTCCATGAAGAACTCTTTCTCATAGCACTTACCAAGTTCATTCAGCACACTGATCTGGTATTCCAAAACAGTACATTCAATTTCACGTAAATCAATCATGATATTCACCTCATTACATTATTCTTCCATTTTTGTTAATGCATATAAACCATTCAAACATTCGATTTCAATTGGAAACATCGTTCTGCATTCCAATCGAATATTATACAATTTCGAACGCATTAAATGATCTGCTTCTTCATTTGCTTCGTCTGACCATATTCCAGTACTCTTAACAGTATCACCATCATAGTCGCCACCAATTGCTTTTAATCGTGAATTAGAAGGTGTTAATGTATCCGCAAATAATGTGGATACTTTCATGTGTGGTAATGATGGATCGACAACTGGGTAGTTCTTAAATGTCTCACCTTGCCATTGCATTTCCATTGTTGAAACAGTTGACAACAATACGGGATATGAGAAAAATGCACCATAATGATCACCCATCGGATATCGAACAGTATATACCATTTTCTTTGCATCAATGACTCCACGTCGACAACATATGAAGATGACATCTGTTAATGTTAATGGTCGAAATACTCGAACATTATTCTTGACATCAAACCCATCAAACATGATGGGTTTTGTTTGTTCTGCATCTAAATACATAATTCGAAAACGCGCACCTGGATTCATTTTATAAATATCAATTAAATCAGAAATCATTTTATCATCATAAACATTTGCTAATTCTTCGGAATTGATTTCATCTGTGTTTGGATGAATCTGTTCAATATGAGAATACGAAAAGAATTCTTTCATTTGGAATTTAACGAATGGATCAAACATTGCAACAATTGTATGCATTGGATATCCTGTGTGATAAATACCAATCTCTGGATTGTCGGTATTGTATCTTGGTGCAGAGATAACATTTCTTGCAGTACCTGTTGGTGTCTTACTCATTAGATGCTGTTGAAAGAATCCTGTCTTTGATGATACAAGTTTATTGATGTATTCATAAATCTGAACGGTGTATTCTTGAAACTTCTTGTGCACTTGATAAATGTCATTGGTGGTTGTATGTGATGTGACAGATTTCAAACCAAGTATCCCCATGTAAATAGTATTCAATTCACTCTTTACTGGACGACCATTACGTTCACCGATTTGTCGTAAGTTTGGAGGGCAAACCAATACTTTATCATTGAACAATAATTTCTTTGGCGTCTTCGTCAAGATGTCGATGTTATCTTGGGATCTTGTTGCTAATGTTTCGCGAATATTGATTTGCTCCCATATATTATACAAATCAACAAATCCACAATACTTACCATCTTCTGCAGCAACTAATTTCCCATCAATCAAATTACATCTGGCTTCGCCATATGCCATCTTTTTAATAATACCACCGCTTCGAAGAATGATGGTCTTTGCAATATTTGGGTTGAATATATGGATTGGTAATTTGATATATGCACATCGATATTGTCGATCCGAATTGGTTTGACCAAAGATTTCTTCGGAAAACAATCCTTGTGGATGGAATGTATTCTCAGTCAAATAGATACGAGAAGATGTGACTTCTTTCAAATCATTGATCTTAATCGCCTGATCAATGTCGTACAATCCCTGAATCTTCATGATATCAGTCCTTTCTATAAAAATGAGATTATCAAGGCGTTTTCTATTATTTTTTAAAATGAAATATATATAATTAATATGATATAATAAATATATCAATTCATCCAAAGGAGGTGATTATCATGCAGGAATACAATGTTTACCTTCAAGCACAGAGTGGAGAATTTACGGATTTCGAAACTCGTGTTACGGCAGAAAGCATTGACGATGCCATCGTATCCGCATTTCGCGAACTTTGTGAAATGTATGGGGTACAGATGGCATTGCTCTATGGTAAATCCATCGGGATTTCCATGGATGGTAACGCATGTTGGTATAAACCAACATGTGTAACATATTCATCAGGTGGTGATAATCTCTTGAAGAATATGTCATAAGATTTGAGAACTCCGGCTTTGTATCCCGGAGTTCTTTTTTAAACAATTTTCTAAAATAATTCATTATTGGGGGCCTAATGGCCCCCAATAACTGAATAAGAAAGAAAAATAGCTAACATGTGTTGGGAATGCTGAAAACCAACACATGCCATGAAGAAAAGAGCACTCAACGGCACTGAGTGAAGTCCATAATGAACCTATCTCTATGTTGGGAAATCTACATTTTATTTTTTTGATATATGTACTATTTATTTGACATAGAGCGAATCTTGTGTGAGATAACATCAACCGCGTATATATGATTTGATCTATGATCTTATTTACAAAGGAGAATGTAAAATGATTCCACTTGATTTAATTGTGAATGCGATTATCAAAGACGGTTTTCCTGAGAAGGGAATGATGAATGAAAACATCACTCGTTTTATCGATAACATTGATGATCCGTCATTGAGGCTGAATGTAATAATTAATGTCTTTTACGAAATGAGAGACTCTGACTTTTACGAGCCTTACCCAGATTTTGACACATCACCGATACAGGGTATTTTGAAGGTGCAATATGGCCAGTTATTTGTGGCAAAGCGTTATATTGTTACCGATGTCACAATCACATTGATGATTGAATGGACAAATAATGCCAGTTATACTTGCCGCAGATACTACACAAATTTTTCAGATTTCGCAAATGTGTACGAATCCAATTCGTATACATGCTCGGTGCATGAAACCGTTGATGTCCTCACAAAACTTATCAGCAATTTAACCAATCCAGAACCAATTGATGCTGGACTTAATTTAACCGGTCATAATTGCAAATTGAGTGCTGAGATGGTTCAATTTTTAATGAAGCATTATTATTACATGTATTACACTTTGTTGAAGCCAGTTGATATTCTGTTTAAAAATGATGATCATGAAAACATTCCCAAGACAATCAGAACATTTGTTCCGAATGTGAAATCGTATGAAACGATGGTGTTTCCGTATCTCATTACAAAGTATTTGATCGACCATGACCACCCGGAGTGTATCCGTTATTTAGGGTCGGATATTGTGGATGACTTGATCGATTTCTGTACAGAAGTGGATGTTAATGTTGTTCCATATCTCATTAGGTACTGTGAACGTTCCACCATCCAAGACAGATTCAAATTATAATAAAGGAGAAATGTAAAATGAAAGAAGAAAGTTACTCGTTGAAGTTCCACATTTTCGATGCAATCAAGAACGATGGTTATCCAATTTACGGAACTTTCCACGAAGACCGGTTGTATGTAGGGTATGTCGATGGACCGGCTATCATGATTTCCGTTACAGCAGATTATTATCATACCACAGTCAATTCCGGTTCCTTCATGCGCACTATGCATCGTTATGATTGTTATGAAGTGGGAAGAACCAATATTGTGATTGGAGTTCCGAATACCAATATTGCAAAAGGTTATATCACAGACTTTTCTGATTGTCACCCCACCGGCAATTATCGTCACAGTCGCATTGATATTGTACGGAGCACAATCCAACAATTCTTGCGTTATATCATTTATCCCACTCCCAAATATCATGATGCTTGTGATGTCGATACAGTTCAAGAAATTCATGAAATGATGAAAAGTTATTATTACAATTATTACGAACTGTTGAAGCCGATTGGTATCATGCTCGAGAATGGTGATGAAGAGTACGTGAAAAAGGGTATTCGCATGTTTGTGCCAAAAGAACATGGCTTCGAATACATGTTCTGGCCGTATCTCATTGTGAAATATCTTATTGACAATGAACATCAGGAATATATCCGTTATTTGAAATCGGATGATGATGAAACGGACATTATGGATGATTTGATTGAGTATTGCACGAAGGTAGATGTTGGTGTTGTTCCGTATCTTATCGAAAACTGTGAACGTCAATCATTCGAAGACAGATTCAAATTATAAGAAAGGAATTGATACTATGTTAAATTCAGTAGACAGTCTTCTTGCCAAGTTATATTTTATCGCCCCCGTGCAGGTATATCCTGAAGTGATTCTTAACAAGGAGCAAGTGTATACTAGAAATGATCCCAAAGGCAATGAAATAAAGATCACCTTATATGGACATGGGGAATGGGTGGATGGAGTGGTATTCACAAGTCCATCTTATAATTGCCACTATGATCTTTCGGATTTAAAAGATGAACCGAAACCGATTAAGATTGACAATATCGATGTTGCAATTGAATCATCGACCAATCATATCCAATTCACAATGGATCTCGTTCAGATGGAATGCGGTAACGATCAAAACGTTCTTCGTCACACCATGATGAGTCATTATGGTTTCACACATGACTCCGTTTTATCCAGCAGCAATTGTTTCTTTTCCAATAACATGATGGGTCGTGTATCAGCTTTGATTACAACGATCACAACAATGATCGCTGTCAATGATTATGATTATTTATGGTGGGACACACGGCTTCAGTCAATTAATATCCAAAATAATACCAATAATACCAAATTTTCCAATATTCTTAAAATCTTTATCAGTAACGAAGACCAATCCCATATTCAGAAATTTATGCAGACTGATCAGAATATTGAAATTTGGGAACAGGTACTCTGCTATCTCATTGAACATGACCATGTTGAATATATGCGTCTTATCTCGGATGAATCCCGTGATTATTTAATCACCCAGTTTACAACAACTGGTGAACATTTGGATTTTGTACCATATTTGATCGAGACAGCACCACGTGTCGATCCATCAGAAAGATTCAAGTTGTAATACAAGAACACCCGGGCATATGCCCGGGTTCTTTTTTGCATTTTTATCGTAAGTATAGGGTTTTCCATCGCGCTTTTTTATTAACATAATTCTATATAGTACTTGTATATTTAATTATTATTACTCTATGTATACAATGTATACATAGTATATAGAAATATAAGCCTCCGGCTTATATTT
>Ga0326512_10000140_pt1 | contig 60432 bp, 66 predicted proteins | sample 1_2617_0518_D_FD_203652 | JGI IMG/M metagenome (GOLD analysis project Ga0326512, IMG submission 203652) | Bovine rumen microbial communities from UC Davis, California, United States - 1_2617_0518 | ecosystem: Host-associated > Mammals > Digestive system > Stomach > Rumen | place: USA...
AGATTGGCTTCGAGGAAGCCACGGACTATGAAGCGCCGAAGGCAGCCGCTGCAGAGCAGCAGGGATGATGTGAGATGTTAGATGTATGATGTAAGAGGGGATGAGTGAGTCAGGGGCAGTGCTATGGCCACCCTGGCGAGGACCGCTCGCAACAAGTCCACAATACGGCCATGAGGCCTGCCTGGTCGCTCACCCTCTTTTTAATTAAATCAGTCATTATGAAGAAAGAAACCATTAAACAGATCATTCAAATTGTAGTCACTATCCTGACTGCCATCAGTTCAACTTTATTTGTACAATCATGCGTAAAATCAACCTCATCGTCATCCATTGCTCTGCAACACGTAGCAATCAGAGTTTCACCGTCGAAGACCTCCGGGCGTGTCATAACGCCCAATTTCACGGCAAGGGCATCGGTTACCACTACTACATCACCCGTGATGGCCAGGTCTACCAGACCCGCAGTGAAGCAGAAATCGGCATGCATGCCCGCCGCTACAATGCCCACAGCATCGGCATCTGCTATGAAGGCGGCTTAGACGAGCATGGGCGCGCGGCCGACACCCGTACCACCCAGCAGCGCGCTTCCCTCATCGCCCTGCTCCGCGCCCTGAAGGTCGACTACCCCCATGCCGAAATCATGGGCCACTGCGAACTCAAAGGCGTCCACAAAGACTGTCCCTGCTTCTCTTGCCAGGAGTACAGAGACTATTTCAAGAACCTCAAAAATTAAGCCCTTATGACGATGAAAATCTTCAGAACCCCCAGAGATGACTGGCTAGTTAGCCTCCATCTGGAATTAGCTAACAGATCATATCACAATAAAACCTTGGCGCGCTTTGCAGCGAACCAAGGTTTTTCTATTTCTTCGAACCACCGGGTCAGTTCCCTGTTTGCACTTTTTGTATCTCAGCACCTCAGCCCGCAGTAATATTGGCAGAGTTTTTCTGTATTATCTGCAAACAGGCCTGTGATACCAACCTAGCTTCAAATTCTTAAGTACAAAGGTCACGCAGATGGTTGATGGCACTCCCGAAGAGTCCAGCATCCCCAAGGACATCATCGTAGAGATCTACAAGGTTGTCGGGAACTACCGCCGCCAGTGAACAGCCCCGACCAAACGCGACATCCCCCGACCCAGCTCACGAAAAGCTGAATCGGGGGATGCTCATATACTAATAGTGCTCAACGGCTCACCCGTTGAGATAGAGTCACCAAGCCCTGCACCTCTCCGCAGGGCCTATCGTCCTAATAATACCTCATTCTTATATTCAGCTCTTCCATCTCCAATCCTACAGGCATACCTTTCCGTACCCAATGAACCCACCAAATCCGAAGTCCATCAGATACCCAGCCATCCCGCTATGATATGTAGTATCGAGCTGCCTCATTCTTTTTGTTTATATTATCGCGACTATCTACAATTTCCTTCGATTCTCCACTAGGGAATCAAGCAATATACACCCTGCAAATGCCACTATTCATGGCAATTGGAATCCATTCAAGTTTCTGAAAACGTTTTTCAAGTTCCATTCCCCAGCAGATTCCAACCGCATCTATTTCTGCGTCTATATTATCTTCCGTTAGTTCTTCAGCAGACAAGTGCTTATTATTCAAATGAATCCAACCATTCCACTCTTCGCTGTTAACTAATAATCTTTTCTTCTCTTCAAAAGATAATGTAGAGGGGATTCTTTTATGTAAGCGATACTTTGCCAATTCCCACATATACATTACACGCTCTGAAGGATTCTGCTTTTGCTTCTCTATTAAAGTGGTTAGTATAGATACGAAGTTTGGTTCCTTTAATTCTGGCTGATTTATCCAATAGTTATTTAAAGCCTCACTTTCTTTACGCTGTATTTCTTCTATACGTTTATAGTCTTCATCTTGATAGGTAACAACGAATGGGCTTTCACTCTTTTTAGCCTGATTACCATACCACAACTGACCAGCAACAGGTGGTTTTACAGCATACAGAGATGAACCCATACTAAAATCCTGCTTACTCAATTCTTGATATTTGATAACCCAAGAATCGTTTCTATAATAAACATTCAACAAATAAAGAGCTGCCATAGCATGAAGCAATGCTTTCACATTACCCATAGGCATAGACAAATACCTGTCATGCTTCACCGCTTGATAGCATTTTTCCCAATAAGTTCCCTGGCGTTTGTGAGCATCTTTTAGTGGTCTCAACTCACGATTCTCCTCTTTCGTCAGATTAAAGTACGGAGCTACAACCAATACTTTCTTATTGTGAGTTTCCCACTTAATATCAATCATTTTTAAGCAGTCTTCATCAAAGAAAATTGAATTAGACCCTCTGGGCTTTGAACCACCTATGACATGGTATAGTTCCTTGGATATTGCCTCTATCTGAACACAACAACGCACCAATAAATCTGCAATAAGCGGTGAGAATGTTTCTAACTGTGATTTACACGAACAAGCCTTTTCTTCTCCATGTTCAATCTTTGTAATCTCATCCGTCACGAAGATGTATTTTGACACTTCAACAACCTCTTTTTCAAGGTTCAGGTATGTTTGCCAAAAGATATCTGACTTTTTCATTTGCTGGTATTATTCGTATTGATTCTTCCTCCTATACTGTTCCGTCATTTCCAGAAGTTTTCTAAACTTCTCTACCCTCTCCAGTTTCATCTTTCCTGCATTCAAGGCTTTTCTATTAGCCTTCAACCAATTCAAGTAGTCATGCTCCTCAATACGATGTTTAGAGGGATTTCGATGATTTGTTTCTATGAAGTCTATCACTTCTTTATAATTCTCCTGCCAACGTTCATCTTGTGTCATTTCAATATCCCTTCTTATTCCGCATGTTAAAATAATAATGCATCCTTCTCCATTTCCATCGATTCACCCGTTTCAATCCTTACTATCATTCTCATCATCCAAGTCTTCATCCCACTGAGAGCTAAGTTTTAGAAGTTTCTGAAAGTCTGTCTCAAATTCTAACGCTTCTTCTCCATCAGGAATAGTATTATCATTATCATCGATCTTACCCTCCTGCTCCATTTTATTCAGCCATTTTTTATACCTCTTTTTATTCCACGGCGATTCCTCATAATAATATGAACTTGGACCAAAGCCCATTATTTTCCAGAATATAGCATTTGAGAGGCGTATTATCCTTTTTTTATGCAACCACAATAATGTATCATACTTGATGGGTAACCATAGTTTCATCCATTTATGCTTGAAATCACCCATCATTTTCTGAAACTTTGTACTTTCATAGAGCCTAAACTTATGATGTATCACGCCCTCAGAATCCAAATATGCCCATCCTCCATTCTGTTCATGGTTGCCCCAACTTCCATACTTGCTGTATATTTGTCTTTCTGTCAAAACAGACCAAAACAAGGTTAACCTTTCTCTCTTAAGAAAATCCATCAGCACATCCTTACGAATTAATAGAGCGTCATGCCCTTTGCCATATTGGTGGTTATCCATAACAACTATTCTTTCTTCGCCATCGACCCAAGCGCCATTATCAGTGGCATATTTCAGTCCCATGCCATTGTATATCCAGGCATTAGGCAGCAGCATGCTCACGCCCTCTTCTGATGAAGCATCTTCCGAAGAGGAATGGGAATATATTAAATAGGCTGGCGCAATCAAAACGTTTTGAAACGATTTATTTCCTATTTCAAATGGCGCAAACCCATAATCAGTTTCCCTAATAGACTTTTTGTATTCATCAGACCAAAAAAACTCGCGTATGAATATACCATCTGTTTCCCTATTTTCTCTAAAGTTCCTGCCTTGAAGTCCATATTTATGGATGTTTTCACATATTGTATCCAAATGCTCTGATTTCACAGCAAACGCCTGAATAAAAGTCCATAAATCTCTTTGCATATAATTTTCTTTAAGTGCATCTGGGAGTTTCTTGATACTATTATACGAGAATAGGTTAACCCATTCTACACCATCTTTATCCTTAACAAGCAGATAATCTTCAATATCTGGCATTTTCTTCCAAGCCTTCATCCACTTCGTATCTTTTTCAGGTATTGTCACATCATATGCAGGTACCTCATATATACTCCTTTCAGAAGCTATCGCCATATTCCGAGTCTTAAACGTAGGATCGATATTTCTCGCACTTTGCACAAGCGTTGTCCATCTACGTTTAAAATCGGCATCGTTATATTTATCTTCCAAGATTGCCATAATCCTATACATGGCTATCCACTGATATTTTTTTCCAATACGTTCAACCCGATTGCCAAACCTCTGGTAACTCTCAAGATGAATGTCGAATTTCGCAAACAGATGAGCATCATATCCATACTCCTCAAATATCATTTCAATAGCCCAATTTGCCATATCTTCAGGATCTACAGGAATTTCACTAAGATTAGCCTGAAAAACATATCTTCCAAAGTCCCCATACATAGATGTCCTTGGCGAATGCTCAGTTGCCATTGATGACAATATCCTATAATTTGCTATATGTAAATCTCTCTGCTCTTCATCATCTTTTACCTTATCCCATTCTATATCATACTTAGCCTTCACATCATCACAACTCATAATATGGTCTGGAATTGATTCTTTCGAGAGTGGCAGACTTATTACATTTTCGTTAATCTCCAGATCCGCGCCAAGACTATGAGCATATCTGATAATGCTCCTAGCATAATCCCTAATCAAAATATGTACTGGTACTTTTTCATCAACAAACAAATTCGTATATGTCCATGATGCAATCTCTTTTGCTAATTCTACACTTTGTGCACATACCACACATCCCATCAAAGAAGCCCACAGTCTTTCCTTTATATACAAATCATTGACATCATAATATTTTTGAAGTAGAGGCAATGCTAATTCTTTTCTAACCGACAAAATTTTCACCAAAGCATGGGTTGCTCGGTCTCTTAACTCTCTCCATGTTGATGCCAACGACCATACCAAAGCCTCCGAACACAGTCGAATTCTATCTATATCAACACGAGAAAGGGTTCTGTCTGAGGCATTCATAGCCCACATGGCTAATTCATTTATGTATTTACCAAGTCCCCACACTTCAGAAATCTTTATCGTCCATAGAGCATCGCGCTCTTTCATGCTCATGCCCCACAACAATCTATAGAGCATGCTGCTATTCGCATTCTCGTCCTTTCTAAAGGGGCGTTGCAATATGATTTCCAAAACCCTTTGCTCGTATCCATTATCATACATTTTTTTGAGCAGCAACTGTCCTTTCTCAGTAAAGATATCTCTTTGCGCAGCACTGTCAATAAAGGCATGAAATGCAATATTTTTATGTTCTTCTGAAACCAATTCAAAAAACTCTTTGCCTGTTTTTAAGGGAGCAAGAACCGCAATAGCATCTTCAACCCCACTACCATATTTATGGAAATTATCCAAATCATATTTACCTTTGTCCAACAGACAGTCCGCCAAAAAATAGTCACCAACTCTCTCAAAACCATAATCAACATAGACAGAGCCCTTATAACTATCTATTCTGAGGATACCGTCATCTACTAGCCATCTCAAAAACTCATGAGGTTTATTTGTGTATTTAGCAACCTCAGTTAATTTCTCAATTGCCTTATCATATTCCAAGTACCACCGGCCAGTTGTTTCGGTCATTAGTTCAGCTATCGCTTTTAACGCATTTATTACCAAATGAAGCGAATCGTCGTAATGAAATCTGATAGCCATGTCATGGTTTATCTCATCACAATACTGAAGAATCGTTGTCCAGAAACTCTCATATTCTAAGGGTGTGCCCTTATCCTTATGAACTTTACAGTATTTAATCAAAAAAAGAGGATTAGCAAATTCAGAGCCATAGGCTGGCCACAGAGGCTGATCCAATCCAAACGAGCCAAATATAAACTCACTGGCAAGCTCCTCTTTTCCTTCAAAGCCTTTATGATGGTAGACTGTAAACTCAGGATGGTTATATGCCATATCGTAAAACCAATTATGTGCGCCAGAAATTCTAAAACTTACTACCAAGCGCAAATAATCAAACCGTTCTATATCATCAACAAGTCCTATCAAGTGTGCTGACCAGAAATCTTCTCCATCTTTCTCGTTCAGGCCATCAATAAATAGCACTACAGGTTTTCCGTTGGCTTTACCATAATTGTTCAGGTCCCTAAGTAACAATTCCTTCTTGCCTTGGTAGTCCAATAAACTAACGATTTGGGCTAACGGCGCATCGTTCTTATTGAATTTATCCCCCAATAACAAGATTGAAGGTTCGTCATTCCTTTGCCTTTTTCTAACAACATCCCCTATAAGATGCGATTTACCTGTACCGGCAGGTCCCACTACAAACCACACTTTTGAGTTCTTGAATCCAATCCATTGGTTGCATAACAATGAATACAATTTTTCAGATTCTTGCCTAAGGCTATCAAAACCATAATCTCTTTTTTCTAAAGCCTGACTAGCGCGATATTGGAAGAATAGTTCATTAAGTGCATTGACCTCATTACGCGCATTATTATAGGTTCTAGCATCCTCACCAAGCCCACATATACATTTCAGAACAACATCTGTCTTTTCGCGAAGTTTTCTTAAGTCATCAGTATCATCATTCTTTGATTTCGCAAAAATTCTTGCTTTATCTACAAAATCATTTAGATCTTCTTTAATCAAAGCGCTAAATCCATCCTCTATACGTAATGCAGACAGTAGCCATGGCATATCTTCAAATGGAAAGTTTACCTCCTCAGAATATCTGTTGCCAAGTTCTCTTATCCCTTTATCATTCTGCTGCGAGAACCATTCTTTAGATAGAGTAAACTTATAATTATCGGAAATAATCCTAGCTGCTTCCGCTACTTCAACCCAATATTGTGAATCTTTTCTTGTTGTCAGACAAAGGTAAGCATAATATCCTGCTGCTATGATGATTGCTATCAAACCACACAGCCACTCTGACTGCCCATCTAACTTCACCAAGAACTCACATTCACTGTTTTTGAAATAGAAAGAAGAGAACGATGGGTATAATCCTGCCAGTCCGGCTTCTGTCACCATAAACAACAGAAAAACCTTCTTCCTGCTTCTCTCTTTCAGATAGGCTTTAATGGTACTTATCCATTCAGTCTTATCCGCAGTTTTTAGCTTATGGTGGAATCTAATGAGCATCGCATTAATGACTCCCCACAAGATCAAAGCAAAAATAACAACAAATGCAAATAGAATAATCAATATCAGCATATTATATCGTAAAATGCATTACATAAGTGTCTGCGACCTCCATTACCTATTTATCACCAACCTCACATCCCTCACATCCCTCATATCTCTTTCAGATGGATTGGGTTCCAGCCTACCGTCCGTTAACTCTGGCATACCATGAATATAGCGATTGTTAAGGATTCCTTCTGAAGGTCTTGCTATCAGATGATATACATCCTCATTATGTGGGTCTCTGTCAAACGACCAAAAACCCCTTCTTGCCATATCCCTAAAATGAGTCAAATATCTCTCACGATCCTGTTGATGTCCTAACTCCTCATTGTTCTCTCTCAAGACGCCCTCTACATAATCCGAAAAAACCACATTAACGTCAGTAATTTGCATGCGATATGCCATCCTAAGCATATTCAGATTAGTAATCCATGTATTTACAGAAGCAGGCAGCAATCCCCCAAACGACATCGCATGAATATAAATATGGCCCACTCTGGCAAACCAGTCTATATCATGAGATCTCTGATAAACTATCGTGAACTTACCCATCATCACATATCAAACAACTTCTTACAATTATCACACGGACCAAAAACTTTTCTATTCACTGGTCTAACTGCCTTACTAAAAAAAATCTCGCTCTTAATTGTAATATTTTCGGCACCGTTTATCTGCAACAAATCATTCGCGGCATGCTGCTCAGCACATTGTCCAAGAGGGTGCCCGCATAATGATACTTTCTTAAATGTATTTGCATCTCTTATTGAATTTCCCTGATTAAAATCATCCTCCATAGCCTTTAGCAAAAGTGTCTTTCCGTATTCATCAGCTATTGGTGAGTCAGAATACCCTTCTGCCTGAAATTGGTTATTGATGTCAGTACAGATGGACACCATGGCAGGATAATAATAATCTCCAAATGATTTCATTCTTCCATTAATCCGGTCGTATTCAAAGGTTGCATACACATAATCTGCGTATTTATCAACTTGAGTATCCAGATATGGTTTCGCTTGAAAAGAATTATTACTTTTAGACATTTCTTTTTCGATTCTATCGTCCCTCTTATATCCAGCCGCCACTACCTACGGCTTTCCGTAGTTAATCCCCCCTCCACCATCTTCATCAGCTTCGGCAGTATTGCTCTTTCTTCCTATATTACACTTGTATCAGAAATTTCCGCTAAATCCTTCACAAGATCACCCAAGACATAATTAAGTTGTTCTTCAGTTTCTTCTATCTGCCTGTACTCGTCATAGGCAAAAGTATAGAACGAAGAGATAAAGTCAATTCCATTGGGGCTATTCAATAGTTTAGAAGTATAAGCAATTATAATCTTTTCCAAATCAAGTTTGCCCTCATGTAGCTGGTTACACAACATAAACAACGTATCATAATCCATAATCACCACTGGGGCAATATGAGTATTTATCTTGTATTGTCTAGCCAGCTGGGTGAATTCTGGAATAATCATGTAATTAATCCCCATAGCTGAGAAAGCCCGGTCGGTAGTTACAATGATTGGAAATATCACATCAGCATGTTCAGCTTCTGTATCAAGAGGATGCATCTTCTTTTCATTCATAATAGCATTCATACTGTATAACAACTGCCCTCCTCCTTTTCTATTACTACTACCTCCCTTACATATACGTCTGGTTACTTCCTTCTTGACAAATTCCAAATCATCTGAAAATTTCACGGGCTCGCCAAGCGTCAAGTCTTTATACTCAAACAGGAACACATGATTACCCCTTCTCAAATAAAAATCAGGCTCTGCATCATTCCCGAATATCGGTTTCATAGTTTCTCCCTCAAAAATAGATTCATAATAGCCATCAAATGCCTTATGCATCAGACTATAGAACAACTTCGACTCCGATATTCTATTACCTACGACACTGCTAAACTGAGGGATATTGTCAATCGGTTTGCCATTCTCATTCACACATCCATGCTGGATAACTGATTTGCCAAAATCAAACTTCATCCCCTGATAAAACTTATCAACCATCAGATTATGATTCAGAAGCAAATATAGACCTTTTCGGGGGCTATACAAAAAATGATTTCTTAAATAAAACTGATCATTACTTGACCACAGTTGCTTACAATCAGCAGGATTTATTGTATATTGGTCAAAAAATGGGATGTATCGCTCATTATCGCCCTCAAACTTTACCCACTGTGTTTTAATACTAGATTGTAGAAAGTTGAACCACGTCAACAAATAATCTTTCCACGATGTCACCAGATGGTCTTTACAGAACAAGTCAAGAAATGGCCTAAACAATTCATCTTGCTCGCAATACTTAAAGAATTCCTTGGCCTTATACATCTGCACTTTAAAGTCTTTGTATAGTTTAAACTCCACAATTGGGAGATCTACCCTAACAAAAAGCCCTGGTACATCTTGTGGATCAATATTTTCCGATGCTTTGTCAGTCCAAAGTTGGTTGCAATATAGATATGCCTTAAAAATCTTTACCTTATCCTCATTATTTAGTTCTCTATTCGAAGGATTGTAGCACTCCAAAGCCAATTTGAAGAACAAAAAACAACCATCTGCAGAGAACAATGCAATATCTGGATGCTTATTCCTAAAAGCATCTATCCTCGATTGTGACTGTTCGTCCAGACAACTCCTCATCTTTTCAATAATCTCCCTATGCATTTCCAAGTCTGCAAAAGCAAAGATTGTCTTATTTTGATAAAAAACCACCATATCCAAGGCTCCCATTGTCGGAACGTCCTCCAATAGTTGCTTGGGGTCTATCTGATCATAATCATCAAATATATCTTTATAACCGATTGCTACTAAACCTTTAATCATAATTTTGTTCATGCTATTAATACGACTCATGTTTATTTCTCCTCCTTCATCCATCTTACATACTTATCTCTTCCCCTTCCACCATCTTCATCAGCTTTGGCAGAATCCCCTCTATCTTCGGACACTTCACCTTGCCATACTTGTCAAAGTCCATATCACCTAATAGGGCATTAGCCAACTTCTCATCCATGTCCCCACCATATCCAGCAGCAACAACAGCAATAGCGGCAAGTTTACTTGCCCCCTTTTCACCTCGTAAATGCGAGCTATTCAGAATCATGGGCAGAGTCTCATACAGAATGTTGCAATAATGCAGCATAGCTGGGAAATCTTCGGTGACCTGAAGATAAGCATCAAACATTTCCTCTTGATACTGTCGAAGCATACTATCCTATCCTCGGAACGATGATAGTAAAACAAACTATCTTCCTCAGATGACCACGATTCATGCAGTTTCAGCTCCATCTGAGCAAACATCTGCTTACACACCTCCATCAGTTCTACTCTACTCCTCGCCATATTTGTATATCATTTCGTCAGCCTACCCTATTTCTGATTATGATTCCAGCCCCACTTAGACGCAAAGGGGGCATAGCCTCTTCAGCCATACCCCTTCAACAATCTCATTAAATCAATCGAAAATCTTTGCTATCCGTTCAATTCGCGTGAAACACGTATCTGTCCCGGTGTTCGACAAATTGTGAGTTTCTCAGAAACCATCTCTCGCAATTCATGGATAATGATGATGGGCTTATTGTCAGCGAGGTCCATGCTTATGCTTGGCGCAACGTTGACAACAAACCACACAGTTTCTGATTTTTTTGGTGCATTAACCCCATCGTACTGCCACACGGTAGGGTTCTTTCCGGCAACTGTCACTTTTGGCTCTGTGGCAGTTGTTTTTTGTATCCCATCATCATTATATTTCTTCATTGAGCTTAGCCACCGTTCCCTCCGCGTCAGTGCAGGGGCTTTCTTCTTTCCTAAATATGACCAGCTTGAATATCCTTAATTATACTTGAAAATATCTGTATTAGCCCAGTAGTTAGCATGTAACTAATAGAAGCTATTATCAATGATATAAAGATTATAGCCATTCCCAGTATCATCCAATATAGCAGATGATAAGGCCAGTAATCTGATTTAATATATCTCTTATTAATGTTATACGCAAAGTTCCCAAGTGTACCAGTGGTTGCTATGAAGAATACAACAGACACCAAAGCCTTTATCACAAATGCAATCGTTACATTCATTGATAGAGTAAGTAGCAATGCCAATATAGAACTCACAGCACCTGCAACATTCAAAAAAGCCAAATAGTCTTTACCTTTCATTGCCATGTATATTGGTTATTCCCATCTTCTCCTTCTATCTCCTGCCGCTCGGCTCAGCCGCTTTCCTAGGCAAGAATTCCACTGCGCTCTCACTCCCCCAAATACGCCTTTATTTCTTTCATTCCGATGATAGTATCACATGCACCACCATTCGCCATTATCTTATCAACAATGTGCTCACATAGCTCATCTATCTTTTTGTTCTCCAAATATGGCATAAACAAGTCTATCGCCTTTTCTTTTTCTTCTTCAATGTTCAGTGGCTCAATGTCATTCCTGCATTCTAGTAGTTTACTGTAATAATGATAAAGATTAGCCATATCTGCTTCCATCCCTTCAATTGGGCATTTGATAAATTTCGAAAAGTACTCTCTCAAAACATCAGTGGAGCACTTGTTAAATTCAGGATGCTTCTTAAGTTCGCCATATTTAAGTTTCATTTGCTGGAAGATTCCACCTCCTATGCTACACATGATTAAAGCTTCTTTCTGGCTGGGCAACGACCATCGATTCTGGCAGTTCGTATCAAAACCGAAGCCTCCACTCAATTTCCTGGCAAAAGAGATACTCTCAACCCTCTCTTCATCCGGGAAATAATGAAGCGCTGCAAGTACATGTCCCATTTCATGGTAGCAGCCTTCTATTAAAGATTCATAAAAATTCCCTCCTCTATTCATAACCCATTCCTTATTTTTTCTCCTTCCCTGTCGTTTCCGGCAGGGCTCTATCTCCTTTCACATCCGATGCGCATTTCCGAATAAATTAACATCCATGTGCATTCCAAGACGATCGTAACCTATCACATACTCCACTATTCCATAATATGTACTTCCTTCTGGCGTACAGTCATTATAACCAGTACAAAAGAAGTTGTCTGTCTTATCCTTATATTCTTCCACTACTCCAATATTGGGCAGCGATTTGCTTTTTATCGTAGTACACGCAGAATCAAGCATTGCCGGATTCATATATAATGCCATTTCTCTGGCTGTGAGCGATGTGTGATGTGGTGTTTTCACCAACCTGCATCCCTTGAGAACGTCAGGGTTCATGAGCCTGATATGATCATTAATGGTATCTCCGCCAAACATCATACTATATCCATCCACATCAAGTATCATTGACACAGATATGCCATTCAAATCAGGTAAAGTCGTTCCATTTATAAAATGATGATATACGATTGAATCTACAGGCGACATAAGTCTTATCTCTACTCTTTTCGTTTGGGCATTCTTCGACTCTATTCTAAAATGATAGGGCATTCCATACCACCCCCCTGGTGCCATAGAATTTATTACCACATTTTTATTCAATGCATTCAGTTTGAAAATTGCTTCTACTAAACGCTTTGTTTCCTTATCGTAAATCTTAACTACATCCGTATCTTTATTATCGAAGAAGATTGGTTTAATGACCTTTGTACTCCTTCTGCAATATTTATGGAATATCTTCAGCAATCCTTTTGAATGATCCATGTGGGGATGTGTCCAACATAGCACCGAAAGATCTTTGACGTGATACTTCCGAAGGATATCATCTGTAAAGTTTCTATATGATTTCAAACCTCCTTTATAGGCATAACTATCAATGGCCATTGAAAAATGCACCTCCTTTTTCACCTTATCAATGAAGAGCACCACTATAGCCTCGCCTTCTTTCTTATATCCAATAATGAAGACCCGTATTTCCAAATCCTCTATCCTGTCAACTTTCATTATTTCCTATTACTCCATTCCTTATGGTGGGTAACATTCACTCTTGTTGTGCTGTTGCCAAAAGAAATATCCAGCGAAGTGTCTTTTATCTCTGGTTCTCCAATGTCAAGTGAATCGAGTTGATAAGCAGGCTGTTTAACATCAATTTCCAGACTTTGTACCGGATTGCTCAAAATTTTATCAATATCATCGTAGTCCATAATCTCGTTCTGCCTTCCTTAAGGCTTCCTTGAATGCTTGATCAAACAACTGATATTCCCTACTCGCTTTGCGCTCTTCATCTTTCACGATAGCCGCTATTTGAGCACGCTTTATGCCATCTTTCACTTGATTCTGATAGATAATCCTTACATTTTCTGGTTGCGACAGATAAGAGTCGCGACTACTTGACTCTTTTTCAGCTGCGTTATCTTGCCGTTCTTCAAAGTCTTTACCGATAGCATGTCTCTCTATATATACAAATATGTCAATATCTGAGATAACGTTTTTTATCTCATCGAGCATCTTATAATAGTCATCCAAATTCTCTGGTTGATTCTCACCTGAAATCCGGATATAATAGAATCGTGAGGTTAAATCTAACACGACTTCACTTCCCCCTATTGTACTTTCATACCTAAAGACCAGCTCGTCAGGTTGCATCTCTCCCAACTGACCATTGCGATAGTTTGTTGTCTCTCCTATTCTAAAGCTGTTAAATCGCTTGAACATTTCAGAAAAGCCTTCTATTTGTCGAATCCGTTCCGAAAGAAGCGATAAGTTTGTTATAGGCGAGCAATCCACTCTAATCATAGTTCTAATGTTTGTATATGCCATAATTCTCTTCCTCCTCTCATTTTATAACATTCATAACTATATATCTTAGCTGATTTCTTCTCCCTTCCATTTCTCTTTCCTGTGCTCGTCGGTTCGGTCGTCAAGAAAGCTACCATTCCCTCCGCACCAGAGCAGCCCCTTAAAACCACAAAGAGGTATGAGCCCCGCCCATACCTCTTTCCATATTTCCAAAATTTATCCCTCTATCGCACTCTTTATCGTCTCAACGATGTACTTCACATCTTCATCTGTCACATAAGGACCGGCGGGCAGACACATACCAATCTTAAAGATTTCCTCACTCACACCGTTAACATACGCAGGTGCATTCTTGTATACCGGCTGTTTATGCATTGGCTTCCATACAGGTCTTGCCTCAATCTGTGCCTTGTCCATGAACACGCGAAGTGCTTCCACGTTGTCATTCGGTTGACAGTCGGTTGTGGCAGAATCAGCAGCATGTATCACACCTGCAGCACCACCGACAGCCCCCGTCACTATCGTCTTATACGCATTCTCCTGACCTTTAATTTTTACCGAAGGATCCAAAATTATCGTACACAGCCAATAGTTCGAGTCATACTCGCCTGTTGTGGGCTGTGAATGAACATGCACGCCTGATACATCAGCTAGCAGCTCCTCATACATCTTCTGCACATGCTTATGATGCTCAATATGCTGATTCACCACCGTCATCTGTCCACGGCCAATACCAGCACAGATATTGCTCATACGATAGTTATATCCAATCTTCTCGTGCTGGTAGTAAGGGTAGCTTTCACGGTACTGGGTGGCGTACATCATAATTTCACGCCATTCATCTTCATTGGCAGTAATCAATGCGCCACCACCAGATGTAGTAATCATCTTGTTACCATTGAACGAAAGTACACCATACTTACCAAATGTACCCAGCACCTGTCCATTGAACTTCGATCCGAATCCCTCAGCAGCATCCTCTACCACAGGAATGCCATACTTATTTGCGATGACCATAATCTGGTCAATCTTGTAAGGCATACCATACAGAGCCACTGGCACAATAGCCTTTGGATACTTACCTGTTTTCTCCTTACGGTCAATGATAGCTTTTTCCAACAATTCCGGATCCATGTTCCAGGTATCCTTTTCACTGTCGATAAATACTGGAGTTGCACCTAGATATGTTATCGGGTGGCTTGATGCACAGAATGTAAAGCTCTGCACACACACCTCATCGCCAGGGCCCACGCCACAAGCCAACAGTGCCAAATGAACCGCAGCTGTACCAGCACTCAGTGCCACCACGCGCTTGTTCTGACCGCAAAAATCTTCCAGGTCCTTCTCAAATCCGTTCACATTCGGTCCCAATGGTACCACCCAGTTCGTATCAAAAGCTTCTTTAATGTACTTCTGTTCGATTCCTTCGTCCGACATATGCGCCAAACAAAGATAAATTCTTTTTCTTTCTGTCATAATAATAATTCATATTTTATTGTTTTTCACCTTCTTCAGAACCTTGGCTACGAGCTGTTGCCCACCTCAAGCCCACTTGTTCTTTGAACTCTTCCATTTGTTTCCGTACTTTCTCTTCTAGTTCATGTTCCATTGCCCATCCTACGACGTTCTCAACACCATTTAGAAGCCAATTGCGTTTCCAATGATCCTCTGGAAGGGAATCATAGGCACCCATCATTGAAAAAACATCCACACAAACCATGTCAAAAAGATATGGATTCTTTGGCATCATCTCTTCATAGTAAGGTATTTGCAGTTCAAGTGGCAGATTATCTGTCGTCATCCAGTTTTCCTTTTGAAGATACGAGAAGGGACTTGCTGGTACACGATCGGTTTCACCTATCTTACAATGCATCTCAACACTATGGTCAAAGATGCTACCCATCATACATTTTCCTTCCTCATCCTTAAAACACCATAACAACAAACATACATTTGCAATATCCAGCAGAATCAGACCCGTATCAATATCCTTTAACTTAATCGGCTCTTTATGTTTAATTATCTGGATAAGGCAAGCTATCGCCTCCTCGTCCTTCTTACTTACTCTTGCAAGATCGAACTCTGAATGACATCCTATTGCCTCAAGCACATTCCTCCAGTCACGCCATGCAACCACAGCCTCCTTATATTCATCTATTAGAGTTCCTGTAACATTAAGCGAAAGGAACATATCACCTATCTTAAATCCCTTCTCTTTTGCTAACGCCAGCACGAACTCTGCCTCGTGTATACTTCCGTTTAGCAGAGTCGTACTCTTTTTATAGGAGATTGTAGCATTACTGCCGTCTTTGGGGAATATCATGGTTATACAATTTCCTACAGTAATAACCACCTCTCTTTCTCTTATTTCATTTACATAAGAAGCGTAATATATCTTTCCTCCTACAGAAACTGGTTTTTTCACCACTTGACGCGCAGATATATGAACAGGTCCATCACCTATCGGCCACTCAATATGGTGCTCTTCATCCACTACAGCATACATGTAGAGCTCCTTCTCCGTCATATAGTCAATCAGTGAGCGACCATTCCTGTCTCTGTTCGACGTTACAAACGAGAAAGTCTTGATTCCTTTCTTTTTAGCCTCTTCGAACGACATTACTGGTTTCCCTACTGCAATTGCCTGTTTGTGGCAGTCTTCCATAAATACACCAAGTTCTGCCTCCATGGTTTTTATGTCATCAGGAACTGGATACATTCTAACACTTGGCTCTTCAACGCCCTTATGTGCACGAAGGATATTTGCAATAAGCAGAGGGGTAAGTTTTCTATAGAACAACCGTTCTTTCTGTTTTTCTTCAAGAATCTGAGTAACAAAAAAGACCGTTCCCTCCTTCTGATATAGCTTCAAATCAGTAGCTTCTATTTTATACGAAAAGTTTTTCTCCTTAAATTGTTTCTTTACTACCTTACCTTTCGATTGCACGGTTACCCGCCCCATATAACATTCCTTCTTCTTAGAAGAATTGCTATACAGGTTCAGGAAACCATCCCAAGCAATCCCCTTGTCTCCCTCGGTCAGCTTGGGTGAAACCACCTCACTATACTTGAAATAGCTTTTAATCGTTTGAATCGCAATTGATTCTATATCGTCAGAACTCATAAACTACAAATAAAGACAATCGTTATGGATATAAAGATGACCGCTAGACATCCGCCCCACAGCTTTGTAACCAAATCCATCCTCTTATCTATATAATATGCTGTCGTGTTTTCCTTACTCTTATCAAAATCAGATGAAAGTGTTGTCAATTCCAAATCCCCAAGTATCTCTTTGTAACGTTCTTTTAGAAGTTCGAAATGATTTTCTTTCAAGTTTCGACGTTTCACGGCATCATCCCTGCAATAAAAAAGGTAAAACAGCGATATAAACAACAAACCATAAGACAAAACAAATATAGGGATTGGGAAAATAATATCATTATCAATATGCGTGGCAAAAACACGTATTATGATTGTTGTCAGGAAAAAAGTCAGATTGGCAGTCATGATTTTCAGGAAGCCTCCAGTATAGTCATCTATTGCACCTATAATATCCTTTTGCATCTTGCCGACAGTGTCTGTAACCTTATTTTTTACCTCAATATACTGCTTGACATTCTCTTTCTCGTAGATATTAAAGTTGGATATCACTGCTTCAAGAGTTTGCTTACCTAGCAATAGTGTATCCTCGGCTATATTCAGTGATAGCACGTTTCTTGCTATCGTGGCCTTATCATATATATTACCACCGTCATACAGCCAGTTGTATATTCCTGTGTATAGATCTGCTGACTGACAGTTTAATGGAGTTGTTCCAATAGTTGCACCTTCAATTGTTCCGCTCAGCGTCTTTAGACCTATCATCTTATAGACTATTCCTTGTCTGCTGACGTTAAGTTGATCGAACAGAAAATACAGGCACATCATCTGGGCACATTTTTGGAATGCCTGCTGCAATCTATTATTGTCTTGCCGCCCCCCAATTACCAGAAATGTATTAGGAGTTATATGGTTTACATGGAAGTTAGTGGTACAAATTTTCCTTTGTTTCTCTTCTATTTTATCAAGGCCTTCGGCTAACAACACTGGAGCATTACCATTGAGAGCCACAAAGGCAACCTGTCGTGTTTGCCAGGGGATAAAATTCTCTTGCTGCACTTCTATACAAAGCCTATCGGATAGCCCTATTTCCTGATCAAGCTCATGAAGTATTGCTTCATATCCCTTTTCCTCAAGATGAGAAGCGAATGCCTCTGTATCATATAGCGAGACTCTTCCTTGCTCTATCTCTTTACTGATATTGATAACCAGCTTAACATTTTCCTCTGCATCGTTGTCTTTAACCGCTTCAATGAAGTCCTGCCAATTATTCTCATTAGCAGGCATATAGCTAGCTAACAAACCATCTTCTGCATCCAGATGTATGCTGATACGGTCTCTGTCATTCAACCCCAAGTCCGGTTCTGCCTCAATCTCTTCGCTAACCTCTACTTCACCAATGGTACATGTACATTTCAGCATTCGAAGAGATTCTGTATACTCATCAATCGTCGGAGCCTCACTTGAGAATTTTGTAATAAAATCCTTGACTGTCATTCCAGCTCTTCTCTATTATTCAGCCCTTCAACCATAGTATAGCCACGTTCACTGGAAATAAACACACCTTGTTCTCCTTCGTATTCTATGGCCTTAATGGTATCTGCCATACCTTCGAAGGGGCCTTTTATCCTGAGCACTACAAGCGTAGCTAATTCTATATCGGTTCCTACTTCAGGTTGGGTTATCTCATCAACTATCTTAGTGAAATGACGATCGAACTTTTTCCTTCCATTCGGAAGGTTGGTTATCTTTTGCTTCCAGGCTTCCATATCAAAACCAGCAGCATTAATGCGTTGTGCTCCGAAAACATTATCACGGTATTGTTCCAAATCAAAATCACCTTCTGTCTTCATATAGGCCATCGTGCTGTTATACAAAGGCAGGTAAGCTCCGCTGTAGCTTAGTTTGATTTTGTTGAGTATATCCTTCTTGATAACATTCATGGCTGTCTTAGTGTTATCACTGTCTGTCCTTGGCTGTACGAGTTCCAGAAAGTCATTCCACCAATAACTCGCCTTATTCTTCTGGGGATCGAAAGTCATCAGTGTTGGGAACACAACGTTACCATCTACTATCTGATAAGTAGCAATAAACGACTTGAAAATCTTCTTTCTTGTTGGCAATCCTGTTGCTCTCACTCCAGTTGTCTGTTCTATATATTCTGTATAATCAGCCTTCGCTAGTACAACCTTATTCCCTTCTCCTGGCTGTTCCATATCCACAATGGCGACGACAAGTACACCATGCGGAATGTTATGCATCAAGTTAGCATATTCATCATTTTTACTATGCTCAACCTGAGCCAATCTATTGGCTATTCTTAGGCACTCTTCGTCCCTATTTATGCCAGTAATTATATTCTCTATCCTAGTCTTGGTAGTCAGTCTTTCTGGGTCAAACAAGTATTCTCTGTCCCCGTCTTGTCCGACACACTGTTCCACTAACTCATCGACATAGTTTCCTATCTCATTTTGTTGTTGGAATAGTTCTTCCGAAGCTATACCGCTAATATTATCAATCCTTAGAATTTTGTAATAAATTGTATGCATATTAGGTTTCTATTTATTCAAGTATGAAGTATGTGGCATATACGGTTCACTTTATCCTCGTTTCAGTATTTATCACGTCCTTACAAACATCTCTTACCACAAGTAGATTATTTTCTGTCATCAGGTATTTGTATAGAGTACCTCTCATGAACCATCCTTCAGATCATTATATTGAGTTCCTATTTCTTCACCACATAATAAAGCCACACTCCATTTGTGCTGAACCAATTATAGCCACCTTTCCCATTGGAAGCCATATAGCCGACATACGCCATATCTCCATAATTAAAAATAGAGTAACCACCATCTCTACCCACAGCCACAAATACGGGGTTGTCTGCACCGTCATATACCAGAAGTACGTCCTCCTTCACATTACAGTTCACGGTGTAGTAGATGGTAATGTCCGTCTTTGCATCCACGACGAGGTATCCTTTGAAGCTCAGACTATTGGGTTTCAATGCAGGTGTATGACGAGGATTTATTGACCATGTATGTACTGGATTCAACGCCCAAGTATGGTGAGGGTTTAATGACCATGTATGCACAGGGTTGATAGACCACGTATGCACAGGGTTGATAGACCACGTATGCACAGGGTTGATAGACCACGTATGCACAGGGTTGATAGACCACGTATGCACAGGGTTGATAGACCAGTCTCTCTTCGGATTATCCATATTTCATTATACTTTAAATTATAAACCATTAACGGTAACGACTAATATGCGACACCGTTCATTTTATACTACTTAAAGCGTAACATGTCCGAAGTATCATGCCAGATACTAATGTGAAATGACAAAATCCTTGGCGGTCGCCATTGCCTGCCGCATACGAGCGTCATACTCATTTTGGGCCTCCAGAATTCGCGCGTCAATTTCTCTCACTTTGTCTTGTGAATAGACCGAAAAGAAATCGCGGACTTCTATTTCCTTCTTGTCTTTCTTGTCTGCTGCCATAATATTTAATGTTATATTGATTTATCTTAGGTTCTTTCTGTAACTGTCAAAGCGCACGTTGGGTACATTGACTGCATATTTCAACGCACGTTTGTTATCCTTATAAACTGCCTGTCCGTTATAATACATCAATTCAAGTGAAGTCAGGTTTGTCAACTTGGGTTCCGTAGAATCAAAAATCAACAAGCCCTCCGAATATTCTTCAATGAGTCCATTACGTGAAGACAACTCTACCACCCATATAAATTTGGGCAGGTAGAGATTAAGTATCATATCCTTCATCTCTCTTGGCATATTATTACGACAGACGTAATCCTTATAGCTCCTACTGGATGCCAAAAATGTCCGTAATGTAATTTCTCTGCCATCGTCAACACCTTTCAAGTAATGCAGGAAATTTGTCGCCATATACTTCACAGAGTTTGGCATCAGCAGTATTTTCTCATATAGTGGATATGAGGCAAATCTTATCTTACAATCCTTCCACTTCTTTTCCTTATAACTATCTGCTGGAGTCTCCAGATAATCCATCCTGTATGCAGGGAAGTTGTCGTCAATATAGACAAACCTCTTCTTTATATTGTCATAATCCACGAAGTTTATACCGTTTACTTCAAAGTTTCCAACCTCATTGACCGATTTCTCACACACTCGCTCGTGACCAATACATAGGATTGCATGCCCCACGCGGTCTCCCACAGGGTACGACTCGTCAACATAATTGGTGATAGAGAGCACCACAGGGATTCCACTTTCTACAAAACTACCAATCATTCCATAATCACTCTCTTCTCCATATACCGGCCTTAATATAGGCTGAAAGTTCATGTTTTTGAATAAGTAGCAAATCTGTTCCGAAGTCAGTCCGCTTGACGGCAACTGACGCGAAAAGCTCTGGTTCTTCAGCAGTTTGATGATGTGCGACGGGCGTACAGGCGAATATTCAGCATATCGGTTTCCAAAATATTCCATTGTTGCCCAAACTGCAGTCTCAGCACATACCATAGTTTCCGAATCCTGAGAAGAAGCTGGGAATGCCTCTACCTCTACTTTCAGTCCATTGACAGGCGCTGGTATCTCGGTCTTACAAATCAAGAAATTATTCTCGACATAAATGTCAGGACTGATGGCGTTCCTGCCAACTATATTCAGTTCTGTTGGTCTCAATATCATAAACCCTCTGTATTGCTGCTCCCAGATTTCATGAATCATAGGGTTACCAACAATAGAAGGATCGGTATCGATGAAAAACGAAAGTCGGATGCAGTCTCTTGACACCTGCTTTGCTTTCCCAGAATAGTATCTGTAATAACTGTTACGATAGACCTTATCCACATACGGATATTCCACCACAACTGCCAGATTAGGTATCAGTACACTGAAATACTTCTTTTCCAGCTTTGTTGTTTTATTATCCGCTGTAATATCATCCCATCCGAATTGTTCTTTCATTCCCTTCACAATAGCATTGTGCAATTCGGAAGTTCCAATTTTGTACGGATTCTGTATCATCTTAATCTTGTTTGTCTTTCATTAATTGATTTAAAGTATCAGCAACACCATCATCAAGTGGTCCTGAAGTATTTTGCGCAACTCTCAAGACACCAGATCGATCAAAGATGGTCGTCATGGGCCTTATCACAGCTTTTCTAGCCTTTTCTTCTCCTGCTACCTTGTCAAATATAGCATCAGAATCTATGCAGTATGATTCCATCTCAAACGTCTGACCTCTGTAAATTCTGTCAAAACGATCAAGATCTTTTTCATTCCGAGGTGGAAGATAACCTGTTGAGCATAGCAAGTCTGCAATGGTCAACCCTTTTCCTGCAATTGTTTGTTTCTTGCTTTTAGGTTCCATATTATCAATGATTCTGAATGTATTTCTTTGCCCTTTGTTTATATACCTTAACGGTTGACTGGGGTAGCCCGGTTATCTCTTGCAATTTCGCCGTAAGATACCGTGGCAGATAATGATGCTGCGTTTCATACGCCATATAGGTTAAATATATTATTCTCATGTTTTCAGACATTCCCTTCATCTTTTTATCTAGAATGAGCATGGCGTTTTTTAATCGTTCATCATCATCTTCATTGCCTGTCGACCACAAATCATACAAACTATCAGTGTCGTGCACCACCTCCATTGTCTTTTCTTTTTGCTCAAGATTAGACAGCCGTCCTACTTTTATATCGTAAAGTACATTGTGTAGTATTCTCTTAAGCCAAATCTCTATACCTTTATCCAAATCTTTCCCATCACATTTTGACGGATTAAAGCTATGATGTCGCAATGCCCTTTCGAATGTTATATCTATAGCTCTTTCACCGTCGGTAATTGACATGTTCCATTTATCACAGCAAACTCCAGCATATCTCAACAAACGATGCCCATATTTGGCACAGAATAACCTAAAAGCGACCCTTGCATTATCAGGATTCTCTAGGTCTATCATTTTCGTCAGCAAATCCAAGCCAGATATTTCCTTGTCATCAACCATCACATTTGTTTATATATATACTAAATGCGTAACATCTCTATCAGTCATTGACAGAATTTTCATGTTACGATTTCAGTATATGAGTATAGAAAGCCACATTAGAAAGTGGGTTATTTATAAACTCTTAAAATATTAAAATTATGAGTAAAAGTAAATCAAAGTACATCGAACACGCAAGGAGCGCTGTTAATGGTCAGTATGTATCTATGGCTTATGCCAAAAAGCATCCTAGCACTACTGTTATTGAAAAAGACAAGGTAAAGTAAGCTTCATTTAACAGGCTTTTGTCGTTTTCAAAGAACAAACAGACTTATACCAAAGTCTCTTTAAGGCTGCGTAGGCATAAACCCAAAAGTCACTTGCCTACGCAGTTATTTTGTGTTTTATTTATTGTGCCATGATTCCAACGAAGCATTCACCACCTTTTCTCCTGTGTCATTACTGTAGGATAATCGATTAATATTTCACCCTTAACCATGAACCATTCACCATTAACCATGAACCATTAAATGGTCTCCCGCATAATCCACCTTCTTCCCAACCATAGTCATTATATCCCGCTGTCATTTTGGCAGAAATTAACGTTATTTGCAATGCTTAACATTTTCGGCACGCAAATTGCTACTGTCCCTCCAGAGCCAAGAGGCACTCACTTGCCTTAAATCCTATGAGGAATGTGACAGGTATCTACTAAATCTTTTCCTGTTAACCTGAAGATAGCAGAGTACCTCTCTGTCAGAAAGGAGAATTCGCATGTTTAATGATTAATCATTTGACACAATGAAAGTATTTTTTGTGGACTATGATTTGAGGGGAGACAGAAACTACCAGACCCTGTATGACGAGCTAAATCGTCTCAACGGTATTAGAGTCCTGGAGTCTCTTTGGTCGTTAAAACTGAATGACAATACAGACAGTGAGTCACTCAGAGACCATCTCTCGCAATTCATGGATAATGATGATGGGCTTATTGTCAGCGAGGTCCATGCTTATGCCGGGCGCCACGTTGACAACAAACCACACGGTTTCTGATTTTTTTGGTGCATTAACCCCATCGTACTGCCATACGACAGGGTTCTTTCCGGCAACTGTCACTTTTGGCTCTGTGGCAGTTGTTTTTTGTATCCCATCATCATTATATTTCTTCATTGAGTTCCATCACTGTTCCCTGCGGATCAGTGCAGGGGCTTCCTTCCGTATTGTGGTACAAACAAGTACCTACAAAATTCTCACACTTCTTTTAGAAAGCCTTTCATACCCGTATCGAGCCACTGCATATATTCCATACCCAATCATACACCCCAGCGTATTATGAATCACATCATCAAATTCCGAAAAGCCCTTTTTAAACACAAACTGAAGGATTTCTATTGAACTAGACAAGCAGAAGCCTATTAGTAGTGCATACCACCATCTCAATTGACGAGATATACAACTAAGCAATAATCCTACCGGCACGAACACAACAACATTCATAATGTTCTCCGCCAACAGTTCTGTCCTTCCTTCTTGTATCGAAGTATAACTCCAAAATGGACTCAATTCATATCCTGCCTCTTCATAACCCTTTCTATATATAACTGTTGAACAAAAGATCAAGAAAATGTATTCTACCAATAGCAACCCAACAATCCACTTCAATCTTCGTTTCAATCCATAACATACTATGATAGCCACCGTCCCAAGACATAATATCGACAGCAATCCTTCATATATTGCCATCGGTATGTCTTTATATAGCGATATCAGGTATTCCGCTATTTGCTCTTTCATTCGTTCCTGAATTCCAGGAACTCTTGGTAATCCCTGATATAATCCTCTTTCTGATAAACCTCAGAAGCCAATACCATGCAGACCGCTCCAGAAGAAAAATCCTCCAAATCACGCCACAAGCCTGGCTTCACGTACAAGCCTTGGTAGGGTCTATTTAGTAAGAAAGAGCGCTTACACTTGCCATCATCCAGCGTCACAGTGAACGAACCTGAAGCTGCCACTATCAACTGTTCAAGCTCTCTGTGGGCATGTGCTCCACGCCCTTCTCCACCTGGAATGTCATAAAGATAATACACACGTTTCACATCGAAAGGCAAAGTTACACCATTCTCTACAACCGTTAGATTTCCTCTGCGGTCTTCGTGATGCTTATCCAGCTCTATTATGGAGCAATCAAATACATTATATCGTGCCATCCTTTTTTATATTTAAAAAATCTTGGTAATCACGAATATAATCCTTCTCGTCATAATGTATGGAGCCAAATTCCAAAGCTAAAGAATTTGTTGAGAAATTCTCCATTTCTCTCCATAGCCCTGCGGGCACATACAAACCATAATACGAGCGGTTCAAAGTGAATGTCTTCTTTCTCTCTCCATCATCCACAATTACGTCAAAAGCGCCAGACAAGGCCACGATAAACTCCTCATTTTGTATAAAGGCATGACCTCCTCGATTCTCACCTCCGGGAACATCATAAATCCAATACGTCCTTTTGATTTCAAATGGTATATGGTTCAGTTGTTCTACAAAAGAGAGATTCCCCCTTGGGTCTGCAAACTTAGGAAGCTCTATTATTTTAACGTCCTCTATAGTCATAGCAATTTAATATTAATCCTTATATCGGAAGGTATCAGAGTCCACCTCCTCTTTCTTTTCATCAATTACTTTCAAAAGATACTGGCCATATTGATTCTTGAGCATAGGCTTGGCCAGTTCTTTCATTTTCTCCTCACTTATCCAGCCATTGCGGTAAGCAATACCTTCCAAGCAAGCCACCTTAAGGCCTTGGCGCTTCTCAATAACCTCAACAAAAGTAGATGCTTCTGCCAGACTATCATGAGTACCCGTATCAAGCCAAGCAAATCCACGGCCAAAGACCTGAACTTTCAGCTCACCATCTTTCAAAAAAACCTGATTAACCGTAGTGATTTCCAACTCTCCTCTTGCGCTAGGTTTAATGGTTTTTGCCACATTCACAACTTTGTTGGGATAGAAATATAATCCAACAACAGCGTAATTGCTTTTTGGCTCTTTAGGCTTTTCCTCAATACTTAGGCAATTGCCTTCCTTATCGAACTCTGCAACGCCATAGCGCTCTGGATCACTTACCCAGTATCCAAAAACTGTTGCCTTATTATTCATTTCAGCATCTTCAACAGCCTTGCGCAAAAGTGTTGTAAAACCTGCTCCATAAAAAATGTTATCACCAAGAACAAGGCACGCACTATCATTTCCAATAAACTTTTCCCCAATGATAAATGCTTGAGCAAGACCATCGGGTGACGGTTGCTCAGCGTACTCAAAATGAACACCATAATCTGAGCCATCTCCCAATAGGCGTTTGAAACCAGGAAGGTCATAAGGCGTACTGATGATAAGAATCTCCCGTATTCCCGCCAACATCAAGGCAGAAATGGGATAATATACCATCGGTTTATCATAAATCGGGAGCAATTGCTTGCTCACTCCCTTGGTAATCGGATAAAGACGGGTTCCAGACCCTCCCGCCAAAACGATGCCTTTCATAAGCGTTATTTATTTGTTTGATTTATCAATAGATGTATATTGTTCAAGAGCCTTCTCCAAAAGGAATAATGCCCTCTGTATATCCTTTTTGTTCAGTACGTATGCCAAACGAACCTGATTCATGCCCATCCCTGGTGTGGAATAGAAACCAGCTGCAGGTGCCATCATTATTGTTTCACCTAACTTTCCTTCTGGCGTTTTCTCATCTTTCCAACAAAACTCGCTCAAACACCAAGCACAAAACTTCTCCGTATCATCAACAGGCAATTGAGCAACGGTATAAAAAGCGCCCATTGGAACAGGCGTATAGCATCCAGGAATACGGTTCACACCATCAATCAGACATTTTCTACGCTCAACATACTCATCATAAACTTCACGTGAATACTGTTCAGTACCCTCTATAGAGGCTTCCGCAATTATTTGACCAATCAAAGGAGGAGAAAGGCGCGCTTGACAGAATTTCATTACGGTCTTTCTCACCTGCTCATTCTTTGTTATCAACGCACCGATACGAATACCGCACTCTGAATAACGCTTAGATACAGAATCAATCAGAACCACATTCTGCTCTATCCCCTCCAAGTGCATGGCAGAGATATAAGGCGAGCCTGTATAGATAAACTCTCGATAAACCTCATCAGAGAAAAGGTAAAGATTATACTTCTTCACCAAGTCCCGAATCTGGTTCATCTCCTTCTGTGTATAGAGATAACCAGTTGGATTATTCGGATTACAAATCAGGATTGCCTTTGTACGCTCATTGATCAGTTCTTCAAACTTCTCTACTTTCGGCAAGCAAAAGCCCTCCTCTATCGTTGTTGCAACCGTCCTAATAACCGCACCAGCCGATATAGCGAAAGACATATAGTTAGCGTAAGCAGGCTCTGGCACAATGATTTCATCACCCGGATTCAAGCAACTCATAAAGGCAAAGAGTACAGCCTCACTTCCACCACTCGTTATGATGATCTCGTCTGCATCCAACTTTATCTGATAGCGGTCATAGTAGTTTACCAATGCCTTACGCAATGAGCGATAGCCCTGTGAAGGACTATACTCCAACGTCTTTCTATCCACTGTTTTCAGCACATCAAGCGCCTTCTGAGGCGTAGGAAGGTCTGGCTGACCAATGTTCAACCTGTATATTTTTACACCCTTATCCTCAGCTGCATAAGCTATTGGTGCCAGCTTCCTAATTGGTGAAGCAGGCATCTCTATACCTCGCAGAGAAATCTGTAGTTCTTCTGCCATTCTTTAACTTCTGTATAGCGGGAAATATTGACTATCCTTATTGAAAGTCGAGTCTTGTGCCTCTCTTATTGACACAAGCTCGTCATATTTCTCCTGGTCAAACACCTGCTTATCTATCGAGAATTGATAGTCCGAATTCTTATTGAATGCAGCCTTGAACTTATAGAGATTGTCCTCACCAGAACCAACTCCACCTCCCAGGTGGAAGGTCTTGAACCCTTGCTCACAGCCCCACAATGCTGCCTTGTAGAGCAGTAAATTAGAAGGAGCAAGATTACGGTATTCAATCATAGAGCCAGACAGATGGTAATGCATCTGTTTATTACCAAAGAGCATTATGCTCATGGCAATGATTTCGCCATTCAGTACAGCATAGAACATCTCGTAGTTATCATGCAAGTCATTATGAATAGACTCATAGAACTTATCTCCAAAGTAATAATAATCCTCTGCATTATCCTTATCCATCGTAGCATTGTAAATGCGACGGAAATCCTTGAACAGATCTATATCCTTTCCGTGGAGAATCTCGATTCCATTCTTCTCTGCCTTACGAATCATATTACGATTCTTGCTGATGATATTCTCCCAAATAACTTCAAGGGATTCAAGGTCAAAAGCAATAGTCTTGCCCAAGTCTATCACATTCGACACATCCTTCATGGGTTCAGCATTCTTAAGCACAGGATGATAGCGAACAAAGTTATCCACAATGTTCTCTTCTTTCATCTTGGCAACATATGCAGCCCAGAAAGCCTTGCGGTTTTCTTCCGAAGTATCACCTTCAAACAGCACACCACCATAACCGTATGGCGTTACTGAATCATACACACCAGCCAAGGCCGTTTCACGACGCATATATACATATATGGCTCGTAATCCATTCTCTTCATAATACAAGAGATAGGGGTCACCATCACCATGGATATGGAATGCCTTCACATATCCACTCAAATAATAAACATCCCATTCCTGGAATGAGCGTACAACTTCATCCCATTCATTAGAATGTTTTAAATCAAATAACTCTATCACGTTTTCTATTCGTTATCGTTATCGTTATGGTTATCGTTAGGGATTAGTCTCTATAATCCTCTTCCTTTCCCCAAAGTTTCTCAAAAGGATTGGTTTCCATTTCGTGTTTCATGTCTCTCAACGCCTCGCGATAAGTCCACTGTGGCTTATAACCAAGTTCTTTCTTGGTCTTGGAAATATCAAAGACGAACTCACTGGGGTCTGGCATTTCAGGGCGGTAGATAATAGGTGACTCTTTACCCTCTTTGCTGAACACTGCAATAGTACCCTTGATTTGTTCATCAAGCGAAACACATTCCTCCTCACCTACATTGTAGAAGCCGCCATCGATGTTAGCTTTCACACAGCATTCTACAATCTGCACGAAGTCTCTTACATAGACTATTTCCTTCACCTTTGAGGCATCACCCCAAATCTCAATCGGTTCACCAGCAACTGCCTTATCAATAAACTGTCTGTACCACATCTCTCGTTTCTCGCCATTTACATAGTAATATGGATTTGGATGATACAGATAGATAGTTGGCAGGCGAAGGATAAACCTCTTGATGTCATACTTATGGAAGTAGTGCTCAATCAGATCAACAGCAGCATTCTTGGCAATTACATACACCGAATGGTCATTATTCAAAGGGAACTTCCTCCAAATGTCAGCAGGAATAGGTGTTGCATCCTTCACCATCCAGAAGCAGTCAGATATAGACTGAGTGAACACAATTTTTTTAGCACCAGCTTTGTGGGTATACTCCAGCACATTCAGAGTACCAGTAATAATGGTATCTATATACTCCTGTGGGTTGTATCCCTTCATTCTTGCAGGCATAGCTCCGGCATAATGAATCACACAATCCACATCACTCTGGGGCAACACATCAAAAGCCTCCTTTTTGACAACATCTACGGAAGCATAAGGAATATCATAGTCAGCGAAGAAACCATTATCTGACTTTCTCCGACCTACGGCCAAAACATCATAGCCGTCCTCTTTCAATTTAAGTGACGTATAAACGCCCACGGTGCCCGTAGCACCGAAAATAACTATCTTTCCCATATAGTCGTAATTTTATTTATGATCTTCGTTAAAAGCTATTTTATCAAAGCCAAGGTCATCCACACCTTCCAGTGCTCCTCTGTCAACCTCAACCTTGGTGGCAAACAGACCATAGAAGGTGAGCCACAGAATCTTAATATCCATCCAAAGACTCACATGGTCAACATAGTACACATCCATTTCAAAACGCTTGCTCAGTTTCAAGCCATTTCTACCATGCACCTGTGCCCAGCCTGTGATTCCTGGTCTCACTTCAAGCCTTCGTCTCTGTGTCTCGTCATACAATGGAGTGTATTCCGGCAACAACGGACGGGGGCCAACCAATGACATATCACCCTTCAACACATTGAGAAGTTGTGGTAATTCATCAATAGATGTTTTACGGATAAAGCGACCTATTGAAGTCAGTCGTTGAGCATCGGGCAGAAGCTTTCCATCTGCATCCCGCTCATCCGTCATTGACTTAAACTTCATCACCTTGAAGATCTTTCCATTGACACCGGCTCTTTTCTGGTAGAAGAATGCTCCTGCACCTTTATTAGCAAAGTGCAGCCATATGGCAATAATAGCAATTATCCACCATATAAATAGCATCGCCACAAACACTATGGAAAAACTAAAGAGTCTCTTAAAAAAATATCTATACATAAATACCTTTTATTCTGTTTTAAAAATAAAACCTATTGCATAATAGCAAAGTTGACGCAAAGGCGACATCTGATAAATATCACGATACTTCCAGCGATAAGTCCAAAGGTTTCTTACCAAATGGAAACGATTATGCCAATTACCCTTTCCGGACCCAAACACATAGTCATCGTCATACAAGGCTGAATGTAGTACCTTTTCTGTATATAAGCTTTCGCATCTGATGTTGCCATTGGTTATTTTAATTCCAATATAATCTTTGGCGATGGCTGTTGCCACATCTGCAAAGCGGGTCAAATGATACCTGCTACAGAATTCATAATAAAGCCCCCAATCCACATCATTTTGATGCTTATCAAGGAACATTGCCCAATCAATCAACTGTTTCAAATTTAAACCTTCTGAAATAAAATGACCACAAGCATGATACGTAAGGAACATTGCCACCCATTGAATTGGAGGACAAACGACATATTCACCTAATTTTGGAAACAGCTCGTCTTCAACTTTCAGGGCTTCCTCCAGATCTTTCTCTAAAAGCTTTCCGTTTTTCCCCTCGCGAGTATGAACGAAATACTGGTGATTCTCAAATGTCTCATCCTTATAACTAATGACCGAGTGTTTATACCAAATTTCATCAACGCTTGCACCATTGTCTCTTGCAATCTCGTTTCCTTTGGCATAGTTTTCAAACAGGTAGCAATCTATATCACCAGTGGAGCGATGATTGGGTTTCGGATAGAAAGACCCGTTAGCCTGCCCTTTCATTACCATTACCCTACAACCGGCCTCTGACCACTTCTTTGCCATGTCGTTCATCACAGTAGTTTGCTGCTGATTTGATTGCTCCAACATGAGCATTGTACCCATCCATTCTAGCAAAAACATCTGCCAAAGATCTGATGACATATTGGGGCATATCAGTTCTTTTCCATAATCTTGAATAAGAATATTGAGACCATCAAGAGCAATAGCAGATACACCTTGTTTGTCACTCATCTCACGAAGAGCAAGCCATTGTTCTTCAGTTAAGCAAGAAACTGATGACAATGCCTTTCCAGAGGACTCTTCTATCCCTAAGCCTAAACGAATAAGTGTGAAAAGTGCAATCTCCATTATGATTCAACAACTTTCAGTTCTTCAGCTGACAACACCTTATAATCAAAGCGTTTAGCTGTTTCTCGCACACGAGTGCACATGGAGTCATAGGCATCATTTGACTGTTCAGCAAGGTTTCTGATCAATTCTGCAAACCTTTCCGGAGTATCAATATCTTGTGCATAACCCAGATTATTATCTTTTATAACATTATCATAGGCTATGTCAATATTACAAACAATGGGTTTACCAGCTGCTAGATACTGATACAACTTTCCAGAACTAACGCCCATACCCCCGAATCCCTTCTCATAAGTCATGACATTGACTGTTGCTTGACTTACTACCCAGGCACACTCTTCAAGCCGGATACGTTGTTCTTTGAATATTACATTATCAATATGATTATCCTTTACGTATTGTTCCAATTCAGACCGATATGCTCCATTGCCGTAAATAAAAAAACGATATTGAGTCAGATTTTTCATAATAGCAGCAGCATCAACGAGAGTTTTTATATTATTTGCCTTATTAATGGAACCTAGATAAATAATCTTCTTGATATTTGGATTATTCATATCAGCATCATGCCGAGGAAAAGCATCCCTATCTTTATAAAACTGCTCTATATCAATACCATTTGTTATATAATGCAAACGTGAAGGAGCTATTTTACCTCCTTGTTCCTTCATTAGTTCTTTACGCTTCAGATAATCAAAGGCCCCTAAGAAGGTAAAAACAAGTTGGTCTGCATGATAATAGAGTTGCTTTTCCACCCAATAGAAGAAATAAAGAGCTGGGTTATTTTTTGATACAAGTCCTAGCATTACAAAAGCCTCAGGCCAAATGTCCCATGCTTCCGCTATATATTTTGCTTTTAGTTTTTTTGCAGCCCATACGATGGGATAATCAAAGGGGGTATGGATATTATGAAGTATTACATCTGGCTTATCGAACTCTTTGCGATGGCGAAAAATTCGCCATGCAAAAGCCCAAATCGAATACATTCTCTTAATACCATTACCCTCATAACGAGGGCATTTTACATGAATGAAACGGTGCTCACCATATTGATGTTCCTCAAACATCCCATCTCCCTTAATGAGTTCTTGCGGTGCCCCAGGGCGATAAGATGCATTAAAGGTTATCACATCATACCCGGCTTTCTGGAAATGGTGTGAGAACTGCAGATAACGGGGGTTAGTCGCGTTATCTGGAGTTCCTGTATAATAATTAACTATCCAGATTGTTTTCCCCATTATCAAAAAGCATTTATAAGTCGAACCACTTCTGAAATTTCATCAATGGTAATGGAGGGACCAATAGGCAGGCTCAGTTCTTCGTCAGCCAGGCGTTCTGTGATTGGCAGGCTCAATTGAGGAACATTCCAAGCCTCCTTTGCATAACACTCTTGCTTATGTGGAGCTATAGGATAATGGCAAACAGTACCCACTCCATTTTCATCCAAATAATCATGAAGTCTATCACGATTCTCTTTGCCCTTCACTATAATTGGGAAAAGATGATATGCATTCTGTTCATCAGGCAGCAGATCAGGCAGTGTAATCAATGGATTGTTGATATGTCCATAGTAATAATGAGCAACCTCCTTACGATGTTGATTATCCTCTACTAGATACTTCAACTTAACGTCCAGAACAGCAGCCTGGATCTCATCCAAACGACTGTTACGACCAGCATACTTGAACACATACTTCTTCTGGCTGCCATAGTTGGCCAAAGCACGTACAGCAGCAGCCAATTCCGGATCATTGGTAGTTACAGCACCACCATCACCAAGGGCTCCAAGGTTCTTTCCAGGATAGAAACTATGTCCGGCAGCATCACCTATGGAACCAGTCACCCTTCCGTCTGTATGCTTGCATCCATGAGCCTGAGCATTATCCTCAACCAATTTCAGATTGTACTTTTTGCAAAGAGCACCAATCTTGTCCGTGTAAGCATTGCGTCCATACAGGTGCACAATGGCAATAGCTTTAGTCTTGGGTGTAATGGCAGCCTCAATGAGATCATCATCTATCTCTAGTGTGTTGAGCTTAGGCTCCACAAGGACAGGCTTCAAGCCATTCTCAGTGATGGCAAGGATGGTGGCAATATAGGTGTTTGCAGGGACAATCACCTCATCACCAGGCTGCATCACACCCATCTCAATGTATGCACGGAAGATCCAGATAAGCGCATCCAAACCGTTGGCGCAACCAATGGTATACTTTGTTCCAATAAACATTGAATAGTTCTCTTCAAACTTCTCGTTTTCTTTTCCTTGGAGGTACCAGCCGTTATTTACTACACGGGTTACAGCCTCATTAATCTCTGCTCCATGAAGAGCGGTTACATCCTTTAAAGATAAAAATGGAATATTCATCGTTATAAATTTATAATTCTTTTTCTATTATGCCAAAGTTTTTCAATCCTTTCAAACTCAAATCAGCAATTCCTGAAGCCAAACCTGCACCCATACCAATCATAAATATATGGTCAGTCGTCTCTTGAAGTTCGGAAGAAATAGTCAGAGGAATAGATACGGAAGAAGTGTTTCCGTACTTATTCATGCACACCGGCATCTGGGTTTTATGGTCAAAACCAATAGCCTTAGCCAGTTTTTTTAGCATGAAGTGGTTGGCCTGATGAAGAACAAGCTTATCATATTCCTCGCCACTAGTTTCCAATTCATCCATAAAGGCGTTGGCAATCTCAGAAACTATATCTACCACATAGTCAAACACAGCTCGTCCATTCATATACATGTCTATGAACCTACGTTTGCCACCGTCTTCCCATACCTGATAATCCAGATACTCTTTCTTCAGCGGATAGCGCATGCCTAACTTGACGGTAATAGCATCACGATTACTGCCATCACTCATAAATGTAAAGTGCCAGTCAGGGGCACTTGCATCAGGTGTAACAACTGTAGCCGTACCTGCATCACCAAACAGTAAAGCTGTGCTCTTGTCCCAAGGGGATACATACTTAGAATTGATGTCGCCATCCAGAAGCAACACTTTCTTCTGTAAATTTTGTGCTATCAGAGCGGCATTCCACAAACCAAACACATATCCAGGACAAGCGTGATTAATATCAAGTGTTGCCACATCACCTGGTAGGCCCAATAAATGTTGTGCATAGGTAGAGTTGTTAGGCATCAGACAATCCGGAGTCAGGGTTACGAAGATAACCGCTCCAATGTCTTCTTTCTTAATACCACCTTCTGCAAAGATCTTCTCTGCAGCTGCAACACACATATCCATACTGGTGGTTTCTTCCTTGACGGCCACGTGACGCTCCAGCACGCCCAATGCTTTCAGGGTTGATGACATATCCTCCTCAAAGTGGCTCTTGGCGAACTCAAAATTATCTACTTTATTAGCAGGAACACAGGCCGCAATAGCCTCCATTCTTACACCTTTTACTGTACTAATGTTCATTGTAGTAAATTACTTATTGTTAGCAATCCATTCGTCAATATCCTGGGTTTTGATAATACCTTCCTTCTTGATCAAAGTGATATCAACGCCCTTCTCCTCTGCGTAGGCAATAGCTTTCTTTGAAGCATTCACAGATGCCAGTTTCTTTGCCTTTTGTTTTGATTCTTCAACTTCTTCCAACTTGGCCTTGGCATCATCAAGGTTCTTGAAGATCATACCTGCACTTTTACCAACTTCCACTTCGTCCATGTCTTCAACAAACAGAACAACATATCCAGAAAAGTCGCACTTGTATTCTTCAGTAGCCTTAGATGTTTCTACACTATAGAGCACTTCTCCTTCTTCGATGTACTCTAGATTCTCCTTACGAATGTCACTGATAGTTACCTTAGTGTCATTCACATTGATTGTGGGAATAATTAAATCTTTGAATTCCATAATGTTATAATTTAAAATAATTTAATATACGCTTTGATGTATCGCTATTTGTATAATTTCATTTAGAGTTGGGTGAGCATGGATAATGTCTATTGCATCATCAATAGCCACACCCAAATTCATCAAGGTCACCACCTCTTGTATCAAATCAGAGGCATGAGCACCCATTATATGACAACCTAAGATGGTTCTCATTTCATTGTCAATAATCAGTTTGCAGAAGCCATCTGGTTCACCCATAGCCACGGCCTTTCCAACAGCGCCAAAGGGAACTTTAACTGCCTTATAATCCAGTTCTTCATCATCACACTGGGCCTCTGTCAAACCAACGTACGCGACCTCAGGGATGGTAAATACGGCAGCAGGTACCAGATTAAACTTAATCTTATCTGCCTTACCCAGGATATGATTCAAAGCCCTTGTACCTTGGAAAGTGGCCACATGAGCCAGCATCATCTTGCCGTTCACATCACCAATGGCATATATATGAGGTACTGATGTCTGCAAATTGTCATCCACCTCTATACCTTTTCTATTATAGGCAATACCAACTGCTTCTAAATTCAAGTCAGAAGTATTTGGCGTTCTGCCTACTGCCATCAACACCTTGTCACATTCTACATTGTATTCCAGGTCTTTCTTCTTATAGGTCACAAAACCTTCCTCATCAATAGCCGTCACCTGTGCATCAGTTTCTATCTTGATGCCTTGCTTGGTAAGCAGCATCTTCAAACGCTTGGAAATTTCCGCATCGAAGTTAGGCAGCACCTGTGGTGCATATTCTAATACGATCACATCTACTCCAAAACGATGCAGATAAGAAGCCATTTCCAGTCCAATCACGCCACCACCAATCACACAGATGCTTTCCGGCAATTCTTTCAAGTTCAACACATCTGTAGATGTAAGGACTATCTCTGAATCTGCACCAGGAATGGGCAACATAGAAGGTTGGGAACCCGTTGAAATAATAATATCTTTGGCTGAATAATCTTCACCATTTACTACTACGGTTTGTGCATCCTTGAAACTGGCTTTACCCTCGACAATCGTGATATTGGGATTCTTCAGCAGATAAGCTACACCATTTCTCAGTTGGTTAACCACTGCTTCTTTTCTTGCTGCAACAACTGCAAACTCCTCCTTGCCAGCATAGTGGCAGAAGGTCTTGGTAGGAATGCAGCCTTCATTCAGACACACACCACCAAGCGGACCGTCATTTATCAACGTAACGGTCATTCCCCTCTTGGCTGCTTCAACCGCAGTCTCATACCCTCCAGGGCCAGCACCTATAATAATCAGATCTGTCATTTATTTCGCTTTTAAGAATTCTGGGGCATAATACCCTTGTTCTATCTTCTCTATCTTGTGGACCTCATCATCTGTCAGTACCTTCTCGCCATCACACAGACTTTGCTCAATATGGTTTCTCAGTTCCTCAACAGACAATTTCAGTCCTAATTCTTTCAAATTAACTACACGTTGTCTTACAGACTCTATCCCGTGTTTCTTAAGCTTTTTTTTAGGAGGTGTGATAGCCTCCATCAAGGTCTGTATATCCACATCGTACATCAAGGTACCATGAACAATACTTGCCTTTTCTTTTTGGAAGAGTGCATTGCCAGAAACCTTTCTTCCACCTATTAGAATATCATTATGTTCCGTCTTAACAGCATTAAAACCCAGCTTTCTCAGCACCTCTGTCAGCTTGTTTAAAAACTCATTAAAAGCTACGTCAGAAGTAACTTTGGGCGTGATATAGGAAATCATGATGTTTCCTTTATCAGCATACACACAACCGCCACCACTCTTCCTCCTGTAGTAATGGATTTGGTGTTGCTCGCAATAATCTACATTAACTTCTGCCAGCATCACCTGATTCCGTCCGAAGATGACTGTGGGTTCAACCTGCCAAGTGAACAGCAGGTCTTCCCCACAGTGTTCTGCAAGGTACTCTTCCATCGCCAGATAGAAGGGTAATTTGTGTTGCTTGTCTTCGGACAGCTTAACGTATTTCATCAATGACTGATACAGTATTGATAAACATCCTCTACCTGTTGAGCCACTGACTGCTCAATTTCAGCAACTTCTGCTTCACTGAGCTTTGCTGCAACCATCTTGATACAGTCATGCTCATGCCAGTATTCATCACGTTCCTTAGGTATATAAGCACGTTTATCGCTCTTACTATGTCCGCAGAATCGATGTGTCATCACCTCTACGAACTCAGGCTTACGTTCTGTACGAACCTTCATTACAGCCTGCTTCAAGGTATCAAACAACTGGTCAAAGTCAGAGGCCTCTACTCTGCTATATGGCAACTTAAAGCCCTTCACCCTATCCTCAAAGATAGTATAAGGGTTGACAGTTTCTATCGGAGTACTCATGGCATAGCCATTGTTCTCCAATATAAAGAGTATGGGCAGTTCCATCTCCTTTGCCAGATTGAAGCTTTCCAGCACATAGCCTTCATTCATAGCTCCATCACCAAACACTACTGTAGCAATAGCATCAGTCTGCTCATGTTTCAACGCAAAGGCAATTCCAGCAGTTACCGGAGTCATGCCACCCGTGATGCCATTGGTGAAGTAGTTCTTGTAGTACACATGCTGACTTCCACCAAGACCTTTGGCCATTCCGAAAGGTTTACCCATGATTTCGCCCAGTAAGGTTTCGGGCTTACCTGTCATCATCATTGACAGTCCATGTGCTCTATGACCACTACACAGATAGTCCTTCTCGATGTCAATTAGTTCACTCAAAGCCACTGGCACGGCCTCTTCACCAATACAACAATGCGTTGTACCTCGGAGCAGGCCCTGAGAGAACAGTGACTCAATCTTCTGCTCCATCCTACGGATAAGCAGCATCTTTCTTAAAATATCCTTGTTCTCCATCGTCTTACCAGTTTAAAACGAGTTCCTGAATATCTTCCATCTGTGGCAATGCCAAGGCTTCTGCTTCTTTCGATGTTCCAATAATGTGTTGCTTGGCACCAATGCTCTTAAACTGAGCCTGCATACCTCGCTGAGCCAGATTAGAAATAATGCCATCACCGATGCCAAAGGGAATATGACCCTCTTCTACTGTCAGCACTTTCTTGTCATCCTTCACCAAAGCGTAAATCAAGTCAAAATCCATCGGGCTTAGACTCGATACATCAAGCAGTCTTACAGCAACTTCCTCTTCCATATAGAGGTCATACATCATATTCAACAAGGGATGTACCAAGCCACCATATGAAATGATCGTCACCTCAGCCTCTTCATCTGGGAAGCCAGCCTCTGCAATGGGGAAATCACCACCATGATACTTAATCTCGAAAGCATCTACAATCTTCTCAGCCTTGAACATTTTGCGTGTATAATCCAGCTTGTTCTCAGCAAAGATAACAGGAACACCAAGGTTCATTGACTTGATAAGCAAATCGCCTGGTTCATGCAGAACTGAAGGAGTAATCACAGCAATATGTGGCAGTCCCACATACAGTTTCTCCAAAGACTGTGAGTGTGTAGCACCATATCCACGATAACCGCCCATTGGGTCACGTACTACCAAGTGAAGCTTCTTGTCAAAGCCCTCAACAAACTTCGACGCATGGTTCAGAATCTGATCCATGATAAGTGTGGAGAAATCACCGAACATGATTTCGATGATAGGCTTATAACCTGCCAAAGCCATACCTACACCCATACCAGTGAAGCCCTGCTCCGACATTGGCGTGTTAAGCACCTTGCCAGAATACTTCGTGCTCATTCCCTTGGTGATAGTATAGGCACCTCCGTATGGTTCCTCTACATCCTCACCCAAGAGAAAGCACTTTGGGTCAACCAGCAGTTTCTCCAGCCCGTCGATTAATGATTCTTTGTATGTATTCATTCTTAAAATCAAATTAATGAACAACCTCCATCTATCAGCAACTGGCTACCCGTCATCCACTTAGACGCATCAGAGAGCAGAAATACAATAGCATTAGCTATCTCTTCTGGTTTTCCAAAACGCTTCAGCGGATAGTGAGCCTTCTCCTGCTCCAATTGTTCTGGAGTAATGGAGGTATTGTTGTAAATGTTAGTTTCAGTAATACCCGGATGTACCGTATTCACACGGATACCTCTTGGGGCCACCTCCAAAGCCAAAGATTTCACAAAGCCTACCAATGCAGCCTTGGATGATCCATAGAGGCCATTACCAATCGCGCCATTATACACACCACCCATTGATGATGTATATACAATTGAAGCCTCCTTCTTAATCTTCTTGTTCTCAAGGAGGAGCTTGGTCAAATAGATAGGAGCTATTGTATTAATGTTAAGTATGCGTTCAATATCAGATTTCTCAGCAAATTGTGCCAAGATAGTCTTGATTATACCAGCATTACATACCACACCGTCCAGTTTAGGCAAAGCATCAATCAGTCGTTGCAAATCATCATTATTAGTCAGATTTGCGACAACCATCTGATGGCCATCACCCTCCAGACTATCGAAGGTTGCTTCCAATTGTTCTCCGTTCAAGTCGGTGATAGCAACCTGCGCCCCCATCTGGGCACAAAGCAAGGCTGTTGCCTTGCCAATGCCAGATGCGGCCCCTGTTACCAATATTGACTTGCCATCAATAATAAAAGGACCCTTCATTGTCACTTTTCAATAATGATTTTATACAAATCTTCAACTGTTACTGCAGCCTTCATGTCATCGAAGGTAATACTTTTACCGAACTTCTTCTCAACAAAGTTAAGTACTGACATCGCAATCAAGGAAGAATATTCCTCTAGCTCGTGATATTCTGTACTTGCAGTAATTTCACTAGGATCCGTGTCGTCAAATTGAAATGCGAACTCTTTTACAAAATCATTTAATTCCATAACTATCAATTTTAAAAAAATGAAACAAATTTATCTCTACATTTTATATAATCTTTTTTGTAAATAGAAAAGTAATAATCAATCTCTGATTCACCAATATCAAGTGCCCCGAAAGCCTTGTGTGTCTTCCAAACTTTTTTATTATCTTTCCGTACGTCAAAAATTGACAAATTCAAGTCTAAATCTTCAAACATAATATCGTGTAGTATCATGTATGAAGCCATGCTTGCCTTCGGATCATTCTTTGGTTTACATAGCCAACTGCCTTCTGTACCATAATATTCAAATATATTATGTACTCGATTCATTCCAAATGGTATTCCATCTTGGCTATATATAAAGTAATATTCTTTACCAGCTGCTTCTCTTTCTTTATATTTTTTTAGCCATTCAATCTGTTTCTCAAGATTATTCTCCGTAGTATGAATGAATCTCGTGTGATAGGTATCCGTTCTAATGCTTAAAATAAATTCGGCATCTGTAATTTCCGCTAGCCTTGCATCCACACCGTACCTACTCAAACTAAAATCATTAGATAATTTCTTCATTTTTCCCTAAATAATTTAAATTCTTTATAGTCTCTTATATAATCTTCTACCTTATAAACATCAGAAGCTAACACCATGCATACAGCCCCCGAAGAAAAATCGTCCAAATCACGCCAAATACCAGGTTTCACATATAAACCTTGATAAGGCCTATTTAAGACGAAAGAACGTTTTACTTTTCCATCATCGAGTGTCACTCTAAAGCTTCCACTGGCTGCTACTATTAGTTGACTTAGATCTTTATGAGCATGAGCACCTCGCGACTCACCCCCAGGAATATCATATAAATAGTATACTCTCTTTACATCGAATGGCAAAGTTATACTATTTTCTACTACAGTAAGATTCCCCTTGCGATCACTATGATGTTTATCTAGTTCAACTATTGAGCAGTCAAAAACATTAAATTTTGCCATGACGTTTCAAATTTAAAAAAATATCATAATCACGAATGTAATCATTCACATCATAGTAAATTGAGCCAAATTCTAATGCCAAGGAATTGGTTGAGAAATTCTCCATCTCTCTCCAAAGCCCTGTGGGCACGTATAAACCATAATATGAACGGTTCAATGTAAATGTCTTCTTTCTCTCACCATCATCCACAATCACATCAAAAGCTCCAGACAAGGCTACAATAAACTCCTCATTTTTCATAAAAGCATGCCCTCCACGTGCCTCACCTCCGGGGACATCATAAACCCAATAAGTTCGTTTAATTTCAAACGGGATATGATTTAACTGCTCTACAAAAGAGAGATTTCCGCGAGGATCCGTGAACTTCGGAAGTTCAATTATCCTAACATCTTCAACCGTCATAATACCACTATTAAAATTATTATTTGTAACGGAAAGAATCAGAGTCAATCTCTTCTTTTTTCTCCTCTATTACTCTCAACAGATACTGGCCATACTGATTTTTCTGCATTGGTTTAGCCAGTTCTCTCATTTTCTCTTCAGAGATCCAACCATTGCGATAAGCAATACCCTCCAGACAAGCGACCTTCAAACCTTGGCGTTTTTCAATCACTTCCACAAAAGTAGAGGCCTCTGCCAAAGAATCATGGGTGCCAGTGTCTAACCAAGCAAAGCCTCGGCCAAAGACCTGCACCTTCAATTCGCCATCTTTTAGGAATTCCTGATTAACAGTAGTAATCTCCAGTTCGCCACGTGCAGATGGTTTGATGTGCTTTGCTACATCTACCACTTTATTTGGATAGAAGTATAGGCCAACAACCGCATAATTGCTCTTGGGCTCTTTTGGCTTCTCTTCTATACTCAGGCAATTGCCTTGCTTGTCAAACTCAGCTACACCATAGCGTTCTGGATCTGAAACCCAATATCCAAACACTGATGCCTTACCATTAACTTCTGCATCTTCTACAGCCTTACGAAGCAAAGCTGTGAAACCTGCACCATAGAAAATATTGTCACCAAGTACAAGGCAAGCGCTATCATTACCAATGAAATTCTCGCCAATGATAAAAGCCTGAGCCAGACCGTCCGGAGACGGCTGCTCAGCGTACTCAAAATGCACTCCATAGTCTGAGCCATCGCCTAAAAGACGCTTAAAACCTGGAAGGTCATAAGGGGTAGAGATAATCAGTATTTCTCTGATACCTGCAAGCATCAGCGCACTGATGGGATAATAAACCATTGGTTTATCATAAATAGGGAGCAACTGTTTGCTCACACCCTTTGTAATGGGATAAAGACGTGTTCCAGAACCGCCAGCTAATACTATACCTTTCATAGGGCTATAATTTAATGTTATCTATTTTTATATTGTTGCTCGTAGTATTTTTGATAATCACCGCTAGTGACATTATCCAGCCATTCTTGATTATCGAGATACCATTTCACAGTTTTCTCAATACCCTCCTCGAACTGTAGGCTGGGCTCCCAGCCAAGTTCCTTTTGAAGTTTGGTACTATCTATGGCATATCTCAAATCGTGACCAGCACGATCAGTGACGTAAGTTATCAAGTCCATGTCTGCCCCCTCTGGGCGGCCAAGGAGTCTATCGACAGTATTAATCAATACCTTAATAATATCGATGTTTTTCCACTCATTGAAACCACCTATATTATAGGTCTCTGCAATTTTGCCCTCATGGAAGATAACATCGATAGCCCTAGCATGGTCAACAACATACAACCAGTCACGCACGTTTTCTCCCTTACCATACACTGGCAATGGTTTGCGATGGCGGATATTGTTGATGAACAATGGAATCAGTTTCTCAGGGAACTGATAAGGGCCATAGTTGTTAGAACAGTTGGTGACAATAGTAGGCATTCCGAACGTATCATGGAACGCTCGCACAAAGTGATCTGAACTTGCCTTTGCTGCACTATATGGGCTATGGGGCTGGTATTTCAATTCCTCAGTGAAGAACTTCTCACCGTATGCCAAATGGTGCTTTCCAGAGCTTGCCTTAGTGGTGAAAGGAGGCTCTATTCCCTCTGGGTGAGTCATTTGTAAGGCACCATAAACCTCGTCGGTAGAGATATGATAGAAGCGTTTTCCTTCATATTTCTCAGGGAGACTCTCCCAATAGGCCTTTGCGGCCTGTAAGAGGCTCAAGGTACCCATCACATTGGTCTGAGCAAAGGTGAAGGGGTCTTTGATTGAGCGATCAACATGACTCTCTGCGGCCAGATGAATAATACCATCAACCTGTTCATCCTGCATCAACTTCAACACTCCGTCAAAGTCGCAGATATCTATCTTGACGAACTTATATTTAGGTTTGTCCTCAATATCCTTCAAGTTTGCCAAATTGCCAGCATACGTCAACTTATCCAGATTAATTATTTTATACTCTGGATATTTGTTCACGAACAAACGCACAACATGTGAACCTATAAAACCTGCGCCTCCAGTGATAATTATATTGTTCATTATTCTTAATGAAATTATTTTGCTAATGATTTTGAAATTTCTCTCTCATATATTTCCATTTGTTTCCACCAATTAAATTCTTCCAATACTGCTTTCCTACCATTTTGTCCCATCTGGTATGCAACTTTTTTGTTTTCTACGAGATAACGTACAGCTTTCTCTACACTTTCTGGATCATTAGGATTTGCACATACACCACATCTGTACTTATCAACTATCCCTTTGTATAAAGGGACATCTGAAAATATAACTGGCAATGCAGCTTCCATGCTTTCAAAAATTTTAATTACTCCCAATGAACCATCCCAGCCGCCAAAGTCACGAAGCGTATTGGATATAGTAGAACGTTGAAAATAGTTCTTTAATTCTGATTGCTTAAAACCATCTACAAATTCAACCTGATTCCAATAGGGATGTTGTTTTATACTATCACATCCATCTATTTTTCCTACTAACAAATAATGGACTTGTGGTATTTTCTGCAAGACATTCATAAATATCACCTGTCTGCTTTTCTCGTAAATTGTTCCCTCATAGATTATCACATCTTTCCTTGACATATAATCATCTTCATCAAGGTTAAAGTTTGGGTCTGGTATTGGAAAATTAGTAAGAAGGTGTATATTGTTGAGTTCAAATTTACTTTTCAAAATCCCCACAAATTCTGGCGTAACTGTAAAGATAGCACTAAATTTCGGGAAAAACTTACAAACAAGATGCTCGAAATAACAAGAAAGCATTTTCCTCATTACAAATGGAAGATACTCTTTATGGAGAATCATATCAGGATAATATTCTCTCATATTAAAAAACACCTTTTTCCCTTTTTTCTCAAAGTGCGTTACCAGTTTGACGTGTTCGGGGTCTTGTAGTTGATAAATATCAGCATCTATTCTATCAGCAACCTCCAGTAGGACTTTGGATGTTTTTAAGAACCGTTCCAAACGATTTTTAGGCACAAAATGGGTGGAATAAATGTGAATACCTTCAATTATTTCGTCCGGTTCATTGTCACACACAACAATAGAAACCTGATGTCCATTAGTAACCAAGCCCCTACCTTGTCGATAGAAAATCAAAGGATCATATCGAGAATATAATCCTGTCATAAAACATATATGCGCCATATTATCTGCTTAGAATTTTTGTAAAAAATCAACAATCCTACTACTTTGAACTAAAATGGTTTTGTTCTCCAAAATAAAATTTCTTGCTTGTTTACCCTTATTTTTCCTATCTTCTTTGGACATATTTAATACCTCATTCAATTTTTCAAATAGAGATTCCGTAGTATCATCCTTTGCCGTAAATACATATTCATAATAATCTTCAGGGATGCCTGCCATCTTACATATTACGACCGGATTTCCCGTTAACATATATTCTACAAGTTTACTGGGGAACATATATTTGGTAAGTTTGGGACTATCATTATCGGAACGAGGATTAATTAAAATATCCGCCTCGTTTTGCTTATTGAAAACCTCAGATTTAGGAATCGACCCATAAAACTTTATTCTTCTGTCCTTTTGCGAACATTCCGCCAAATAGTTAGACAATGGGCCAATGCCAGTTATTTCCAAATAGAAATCATCTCTTTGGGTCATGTTCATTATTTCTACTAATTTTTTTATCCCATGTTTGTCACTTAGTGCTCCTGTATACAGTACAGATAGTTTTGGACGAATAATATCTTTCTTGGCTTCATTAACATTTGATCTCTCTTCAATAATACATTCCATAACCATAGAATTTTCATTTGGGATCCCAAGATAGTTTATCATTTCTTTGGTAAAAACAATAAAAGCGTCACTCTTCTTTGCCAATTTTTCAGCATAAAAATTCATCCAATAACCTGCTGATAATTTTTTGGGAGGGAAAAAGATATCTGGTATCGTTTGGCAAATAATTACCTTTTCTTTAAACTTGGCTTTAAGAAGGCTTGTAACACAAACATGGTGAAATACCATATATGGTATAATAACATATACTTTTCCCTCCTTTTGTTTAATAATACGGCAGGCCTCTTTATATAGCCTATATATGATTGATATTTGTTTAACTCCAACTATGTTAATTAATCCGACAGACAAAAACGACTCTTGTATATCATACTCTTTCTTAAACCATATCTGGGGCAGCCTAGGATAAGAAGGGACATCAGGAGCTGTTATAACATCTAAGTTGACACCTTGTTTTTGACGCAACCCTTTAATAATAAATTCAGATGTTTTGTATATATCAAGGCCGTAGCTAGGATATTTACGAACTATACTATTTAAACAAAAAGCGCCTATATATAAGATATTCATAATGACAACTGTTAGAAATAAAAACTATAACTAGGAATTCTGATTATTTTTCAAGAATTTAACCATTCCCGAATTATTAACATAATACGAGTAGAACACACATGAAAAGTATAATAAAGACATTAATCGAAATCCTCCACTATTAAGTAAATATAACCCCTTAAAGTTCGCAATTAAAAACATTAAGAGAAATAATATGTAAATGCTATCATTTTTACATTTATTGCGAAGTCGTTTAACATTATGTAAGATATAACCATACAAAATAGTACAGTATATTAACCCACCATAAAATAACTGGTTGAAGTATCCCACATCAGATGAAACGCCCTTTTTATTACCCATAATTTGATAACCATCTCCAATTATCATCCCTATTAAACTGTCAGGATGCTTGAAGCCATCTCCCATTAAAGCCTCGTATGTATCAGACCCCTCCATAGAGCCTGCCTCCTGCACCTCATTTAATTCTTCAAAAAACTTCATTATAAATGCAAGACTTTCATCGGATAGGAATCCCATAGAAAGAATTCTTCCCACCATAAATACAAATAGCATAACAACTGCACTTATAACAAAAACAGATCCGAGCCTTTTTCTACGATATACATATATAATCAAACCAATTAACGCTACAATTATTCCCGTTCTAGCATTAAGCATAATAGAAATGAACATAAAAGGGTAAAAGAAAACGAACCATTTATACTTATCTAAATATGCAATGCCTAATGCTAATATTGCACCTTGAATCATACCATAACCTCCAACAAGATCCTCAGACAAGCCAAACCCTCGGAACTCAACTTTTGATAAGAAAGCAGTATCAGGTAAATAGGACAAAGAAAACTTCACATAACTACCAAAACTAGGACTAATTATACATAATGTTGAGATGAGCGAACCTATACAACCGACAATTAAAACAAATCTTATAAGAAAGTCTTTGCTATTCTCTTTATTTAAGTATTCCTCAACAAATAAGATAATAGATAATGGCAAAAAGAAAATCTCTACAAATGCGGTTATTGTACTACGAAAAATAGACGGGTCCCCCCCAATAATTGTTCTTAAAAAAACAAATACAAAGATATACACACAATATTTAAGCTCTTTATTAAAAAGCTTAACGATCCTTGCATACTTAGACCAAGAGAGAGCTATAATAAATCCTAGTATTAAATATAGGATTTTAATGCTTCCCACGCCAGATAATACCGCAAACAGCGGATTATGTATGTATATATATAGTATTAATACGAGTACAATATACTTAAATAGTCTTTCCATGTAAATTATTTCATCAATAGATTTCTAATTTTACGCACACCGAGGTATAAATATGGCGATAAGTGAAATACAAGATATCTTACTTTTTTCAAATTACTGTTATTAACACGATTCGCATAAAATCGTTCAAATTGGCTCTTAATATAATAACGTATTTGTTTTTCTACTGAGAAATCAATTGCAGATACATAGTAACCTACAGCATTTTCCAGCGCTTCGTTTTCTATCAAATCGGCAACCTGCGACATTCCTTGCTCTCTTACATCTTCAATCAAATCGCTTAATTCATCAAATAAGCATAAACCTTTTTTGTTAAAAGTGGTTTGGGTGCTACCAGGTCGATAACGCATATAGTAATACAAAGCTAAATCAACAGTTGCTATTTTTTCAACATTACGTAATACAACTCTATTGAAATAAACATCTTCATAAACCTGACCTACTTTGAAACGATTATCTCCTATTACACTTTTTTTCCACAACTTATTCCATACCTCGGTACGTATATTTGTGGATTTATCAACTAATCCGCGGTAGATTGCTTCTTTTTTATGTATGACAACAGAAGCACTATTAGCAGAAGTCTTTTCTTGATGATCTGCAAATACATTAATAATGCCACAGGTAGCGATATCAGCACCAGTAGAGCAGATAGCATCATAAAGTGATTTTACCATTTCTACGTCCATCCAATCATCACTATCTATGAATATAACAAATTCGCCTGTACACATATCCAAACCTGTGTTACGAGCAGAAGAAAGGCCGCCATTCAACTTATGGACGACTTTGATTCTAGAGTCCATGCTTGCGTATTCATCACATATTAAAGGACTACCATCAGTTGATCCATCATCTACTATAATAACTTCCAAATCGCTATAGGTCTGATTAATTATGCTATTCAGACACCGGGGCAAGTATTCCGCTACGTTGAATACTGGAACAATTATTGATATTAAACTCATTTTTTTCTAACTATTGAAAGAATATTTTTTGCAAATTCAATTGATCCTTTGTAATGGGGATGTAATCTAAACAGTAGCCAATAGAATATATTGGTAACTATTATTAAAAATACAGGGTATATAATGAACATAGAACAACCCTTAACAGGCATACAATGCAAAATTAAATATGAGGATAGTGATACTACACATATAATTGACAATAAAAATATCTGATTAAGAATAAACTTAGAAAAACTTTTGGTCTTAAAGTAATAGTGGAATACAATATACCCACCATATACATGACCAATAAAGGTAATAGTAATTATTGGGGCAATAAGTATACCATTAACTCCCCACAGCCACCCAAACAGAAAGCTAAGTATTAAATTAGTTACCGCCTCTATAACAACTCTGTATCTTCCTTCCCACCATAGTCCTGCTCCATCTTTATATAAAGCTATAATGTCGGATAATGATAATAGAACAAAATACAAACATATAAGAATGACCGTTGTCAGCGGGAACATCATCTCTTTTCCCATCCAAAGTTCCATAAAAGGTTGGTACAAACACACCAAACAAGTCGCACACCATCCAGATATCCACATATATATTAAATACATAGAATTAAAATCCTTGTAATTCTTATCAAGGCTTTCTGATGTTATACTATTCCCAACAGATGCTCTTATTGAATTTGGTATCTGATATAAAAAGACATGAACCGCATTCATAATATAATAGTAGTTGCCGTATTTCGCTATCGTAGTTAGACCAAGAAACATTGAAATAATTATATTTGCAAAAGAATTCCTTGAGGTAGAACATATCTTTTGCAGCGCTATACCTTTTACATGCTTAATTATATCACGCCTCTCTTCCACACTTATCTTTCCATTTGGTTCAATATCTGGATATTTCTTTCTTGTAATATAATTAGTCCAAATATTATCAATAATGGTAAATAACGGGTATATAATAACATAGATATAATAGTTGGGTATTAACAGAAGGAAGGCAATTTGAACGATACTTGTAGAAATACTTATTAATGAATTTACATTACTTAAAACATCACTACGCTGATAAGCTATCAACAAAGCTTTTTTATGGGCATATGCAAAATAGCTTATTGATGTATTTAGTAAGAATATAAAATAAATGACATAAATATTTACACCTTCAGGCAAATCACCCTTAATGATTTTTGACAGAAAGGGTACAAATGCTATTCCGAATAACAGAATTGTAATACCTATCCATTTGTAAATTGTCTTATAAAAATTTAAATGAGCACCAATACTTTTTTTATTGTTTTCGGCAACAGGCTTATACATACTAAACACCAGAGCGCTACCAAAGCCCAATTCTGATAAATTTAGTACTGTAAGGATGGAAGTAAACAAACTACCTAATCCTAAGAATTTACTTCCTAAAGTATAAATTATAATTGTTCGGGAAATAAAAGGGAGTATTATCAATAGTACTCTATTTATAAAGCCCGCAACAATATTCCTTACACCATTCTTTGTTCTACTATCCATAAGTTATTATATATTCTCTTCGGCATTTTTTAGATATAACAATTGACTCTTGGGCTAATATGTTCTAATAAAATGCCTCTTACCATACGAAGTGCCAACTCCTTATTTGATAATATTCAATATATACTTCCCATATACAATATTCTCAATATACTTATTGGACTTTATTATTTTACCAACCAGTATAGATGAACCCAAAACTAATAATGACAATAATAAGACAAATACAAATTCGATAAATGGATTATTTGTAAGACTAAACCATTCGCCGATGGGTTTTAATTTTATTAATACAATAAAGAAGTAGTGGTATATATAGATATCAAGAGTATACTTGCCAATTTCCTCAAGTTTCTTCTCAACAAAAGAAGTCTCGCCTTCTCTGAAAGGAAATGCACTCATCAAAAAGGCAATTATAGCTAATGGTGTAATAATGTAGTAAGAAGGAAGCAAAAAATGGCTATAACAAGCTATTACTATAATCAACAATAAAGATAATCCGTGCACGTACTGCGAACCCTCAAAATAGCTAAAGAGTTTATACTTATTGATATAATGACCAAGCATAAAGAATGGGAAATATGCAACAATACGCTGGTAGCACAAAATATCATACACATTCTTAGGAATGATTGAGCCAAGATTACTAAGTATTACATATTCAATGCATCCTAATAAAAGGAACATTACACTCCCCCACTTTTCTGGTATCCATCTATAAGCTATAAGATTCCAATAAAATAAAGTAAGAACAAACAAATACCAATAACCGTGTTTCGTGCCGCTATTAATAAACTCAACAAAAGTCCATCCTGTATATATACAAAAAACGAAACCTACAACTATAGCTGGCATTAAGAATAGTATCGTTTTCTGCAAGCATTTCTTTAAGCTAGGGGCAGCTGCTATTACAACTCCGGACAAAAACATAAATAGCGGCATTCGAAATGTCTGCAGTACAGAAGCAATGGTACATTGTACATCAGAGCCTGGGTATAGGCACTTTGAATAAATATGGCCAATAACTACTAACAACATGGCCAATCCTTTCAGCCTATCAATATAAATTTTCCTTGACATGATAATTATTTAAGAATTCGACTTAATTTATTTTTTGTTTTTGTTAATATACTTCTTTTCTGAATATTCTTTATTATCATTACAGATTCACTTTCTTGTTCCGTTGAAGGGAACAACTCAAATACCATTGGATGCTCTCCCATCAAAGGATTAACAAATTCATCTACGTTTGCAAGATATTCTTCTTTGTTTTCCGCCTTCAAATATTTAAATCCCAAATCTTCAGCGAAGTGGCGTATTAAACTCCTTGACTGATCTCCATAGTGATGAGCTGCAGCTATATGTATGTCTGCATCCTCACCAAATCTTCCACCTGCAGTATAAGGGTTCCTGAATTGCTGGCCACGCCCGTTATTTACAATCATTAATCGAATATTACTACCAATATGTCTGTTTCCTAGAGCATTCATATCGTAGAAGAACGCAAGATCTCCAACAACACCAAAATACAGTTGTTCTGGATTTACCAGAGATGCACCAACAAGCGATGAAACACATCCATCAATACCAAAGCCTCCCGTATTACAATAACCTAGGATAGATTTGGCCCCATCTGCGCCAAAGTAGTTCCATGACCTAAGTGAATTTTGAATTCCAAAGTGTATTATAGAATTTTCCGGCATAATAGGCATTGTAGTTTGAGCCACCCATATATGCGAGAAGGGCAAGTCTGGAATCTTTGATTTTATTGTATCAAGTTCTGTTTTCCATTCTTGTATATAAGAATTTTCTTCTTTTTCACTTTTGAAACTATTACATTTCTTGAAGAAATCAACCTCTGACATCTCAAAAACACTTGATAAATTACCAAAAGTGTCCCTTATCTGACCATCTTCATTAACACGCCATACCTCTGTAGATTGTATTTTCTGGAAGTCGGTACCATAAACATGACCGATGTATATCATCACATCAAGTTTACAACAATCAGCGATGTATTCACGTTGGGCTATCAACAAATTCGGGAAGACGCTATACTTCCCTCTATAATTGCTGTCTTGCTCAACCAAAACCACTGCATTGTATTTTTCACAGAACTCCTCCACGTTTGTTGTTAGTTCCTGGCTCCACTTACTATGAGCTGCAACAAATATTGCCACTCGTCCATTGGGTATAGCTGGAAAATCATCTTCTTTATAATATCTCCTAATAACATTAACTTCCGGCAACTTTTCCACTTCAAATTTACCAGAGTAAGAGTTGGTTATATTGATATGTACAGGGCCACCGCCATTTCTTCTCAATTCCAAGAGAGCCTCGTTAATAAGCGTTGTATATTCATTCTTCTCGCTATCGGTATGTATATTAGGTAACTGTAGACTATATTTCGCGATATCATTAGGCAAAGACCTCCTATCTATCAACTGCGGTAAATTGTGGCCTATACCGGCTATATCCTTGGTAGCCGTTATTGCCAAAATGGGCAGTTTCCTATAATAAGCCTCTGTAAGGCCAGGCATGTAGTTTCTGGAAGCTGTTGCACCTGTACAAGTAATGGCCACAGGCTCACCGCTTTCCTCTGCGAGTCCGCAAGCTATATAGGCCGCAGACCTTTCATCAACCGATGAGTACATTTCAAATTCTCCGTCGTACTGCATACTTGCTACAATTGGTATGTTAGCAACACCAGGACTTGTTATCACTTTCTTAATGCCATGTGCTTTCATTAACGCCAGAAGCAATTGGACATTCACATCATTGGAGTATTTCGTATCCATAAGAACTGAATTATTTGTTTCCATTGCCCTGGCCTTTACTGACTCTAAATCAACCTGTAGAAGCGTCGGGCAATCTTATCTAAAAACTTGCTTAATTTTCTTATGCGCTTATCAAACCTCTCGGAGCAATTGTACTCAATCCATTCCGATGGCAGGATGCGACAATAGTTCTTGATGGCAGGAAGTATTTTACCCCCCCCCCACTGCGCATAAGAAGCTGTCTCTTTGAGGATTACCGGGCAGCCCCTTGTATAACTTAGGATTGTATTTCAAAACGAAATCTTTATCAGATTTTCTCATTGTCATATTTTTAATTCTATTTACTGCATCATATCCCTTCTCTGTATTACAAATGATAGTAGATATATTTCTTTCAGACAAAGCCTCTGGCCAGCCTTCACCAACATTCTTGAAGTCTGCCAACGTAACATCTGCCAATCTGTTGGATGCAAATCGGCAGTTTGCGCATGACTTTCTCATGTGCAGGCCCTTCACGTAAGCATGGTGATAGTAATCTCGCGTTGTTGTGTAAGTTGTACCATCAGCGAATTCGTATGTCGTACAATTGGAATTGATATGATCTTTTATTTTTTTCTTCTCACGGAGTTTGAAAGACACAAGGGGTTTTCCATACTTTTCTTCAAGATGTTTCAACCACTTACGAAAAACAATTGGTGCCCCCTGCCCATGACATGCGAAGTCAATTGTCAGTAAATTATCATAATTTTTCCTGAGGAAAGCACGGAGCCCATTTATTTGACAAGGAGTTCCAGAATATATCACATATCGTCCCTTATCCAAAAAAAACTTGACTTTAGAATAGTTCTGATTAGGGTTTGCCTCTACATATTTTGATTTCCGGAAACACTCAGTATCGCCATTCTCGTTAAAATCCATCACAACCTCAAAGCCCTCCCATTTGGCACCAAAAACAACGGGATTCTTATCTTTATTTGCCTCGCATATCTCAGTAAATGCACCTCCACTAGAACTAGTCATCCACAAATCGCTGTCATTGGTATAACCTGCTAGGAAAACAGGTTCAAATGATGCTTCTTGTTTAGAATCTGAATGCTTCATAGGACAAACCTTTAGACACAACTGGCAGTTAATGCAGTTATCATCCCCAAGATACTTGGGATAGAAATAACCACCATCACCAGCTGTGACCATCTTAATATTAGCCTTGGGACATATAGCTTCGCAAGCTCCACATCCACAGCATTCAGAATCGTTGTTATATAATGTTATCATTACCTTCTGCTTAATTTATTTGAAACATAATATGCCAAATAGTATTTTTTGAACAGTTCGCTTATTCTCTGCTTCTCTTTCAAATCTTTTTTTAAATCAGCCCAGAATAAAGGCTTTCTATTATCTGACAGTTTCACACATCCACGAAAATACTTACAACGGTAACATTTCTCCTGCAAAGCAAAAGGATATTGAGACATTAGAGTGTATTTCTTTAGCAATTTGCCTTTTAATCCTTGACCATATTGAATGAACTCCTCCAATTGTTCTCCTTTACAAGTTCCATTTACCCTTGCCTTGATTTCACACTCCAGCTCAGAAATCTCAGTCTTATCCTCAGGTAGTTGATCTATTGCGTTCTTCAAATAAGAGAATGACGTTTGTCTTAATTCATTAAGTATAGAATAAACCTTATTATAGTTTATCTTCTCTTCAAAAGAAGGGTTAACGTCATACTCTGCATTGTTAATCCCAAATCTATTGAGCAGATCTGTAATTCTATTGTTCTTTGATGTCTTTGAATCAGCGGAGTCCTTCTTAAACACCTTAAAATTCTTCCCATAAATAATAGACAAGACAACCATATGGAACGAATCAGTACAAACATATTCTGCGTTCTGTATATATGTCAGCAACTGACCTGGAGTCAGATCTCCTGTGTTGGCAAATGGCGTATCTTCAGATTGAGTGCAATGTAAAACAACAGGCTTACATCCTTTATCTTCAGCAGCTTTTATTGATGTCTTAATATTGTCTTCGTTGTTTTTCAGGAAGAATATAAAAGAATACTTCAGAGGTAAATCTTTTACTTCTTCTTGAAGCTTATTCCATTCGTCTGAAGGTAAGGCCAAAACGGGATCAAGGACATTAACGACATCGTTTCTACCAGTCAACTCTGCTGCTATACGACAACCTGTTTCCTCTCGTACAGACAAGTAAGGGAACCTTTCCATAAGCGAACCCATTTCACGGGCTACACTTTTGTTTGTTACCTCTGGAACGCCTATACTTGGTGCGTATGAAATAAGACGTCGTTGGTCTTCAACGAAATCGAGGAAGAATCTTGCATCAAACCACTCAGGCCCCCAAATTTGGTCGCTACCACAAACAAATCCATCAAAATGACGATTCAGTTCTCTAAAGTCTTGATTATTTTTACATTCGTTAGTGTATTCAAAGTGATTTTTCCAAAAAGGCTCAAACGTATTAAAGTTGAACTTGTATCGGTTGTTTTTTACTTTTTCCCTACAAAAGACTGCATGGCAATAGCCGTTCAACAGTTTAGACAATGACATCTGACGCAATGGGGAGTTACCTAATCTTTTATAATTAACAAGTTCAACATTGCAGCCAACATTTTCTATGAGCCTGCATAAAGCATACGCTTGGAATGCAGTCCCATAGTTTTGTGTATTATGCCAAGTCATTAAAGCTATTCTCATAACTCAACTTCATTAATTATAATGAGAGGATATAATCTACAACCTCCTTCGACGCTGTTCCTTTTTCAAAAGAGCCAATGTCCTTTAAGAATGCCTCCAGTTCTTTCCTATACAAAGAAATGTCAAAATTCGCAATAATACTATTTAAATCATCATTGTTTTCTGCTATAGGATATGGCAAATCATGAATATCATAATAAAAGCTTCTTCCTTTAGAATATGCCTCTAAATCGGATGCATACAGTATTACGGGTTTTAATTGGAGGGAAAATTCAGACATACAATTAGAGTAATCGGTAATCAAAATGTCAGTTGCAGCAAACAATTCTTGAATATCATCATATGCAGATGCATCTATTATAGTATCAGTATAATGGAGGAATCCACTTTTTTCTCTTACTGCGGGATGTAACCTAACAAAAATGCACCATTCTCCACCAAACCGTCCACACAATGATTCTAACAACCGATTGAAATCAATATTATATGCATCTACACTATAATCATCCCTAAAAGTTGGCGCATACAACAAGGTTTTAACTTTGCTTGATATTCCAAAATACTCATATACAAGAGATTTATAATTATTACCATTAAAGAATAAATCATTACGTGGCGTTCCCCATTCTTTAATTTCACCCGAGTACCAAAATGATTTACGATAAAGATCTGTTCTTGATTTACAGCCTGAAACCATCAAGTCAGTCATCCGTCCATCATGTTTTGCCATAACAACATACCCTTTATCAAGCTCATTTTCAGCATCTTTCTCAATTTTTTTAAAAGGATAGAAGCCGTGCCACAATTGAATATAACACTGCCTTTTATTCTTATAAATGTAATTAGCTTTTCTATTGTTATCTATCCAACATTTTGCTGTAGCCAATTCGTACATTTCACGCCAACTTCCGAGTTCCACTGTTCTTATCCCTTTAGGAAATACAAACGAAGAACCTTTTCTAACAATCCAAACTAGATCATAACCTAAATTTCTACTCAAAATTTCATTAGCTACGTACTTAGGATTGTCGCCATAACCTCTTCCGGCAAAATTATTAAAAACAATTTTCTTATTTTTTAATGGTAAAATATGCGAGAGCACAAACATATAGAATGGACCCAATCTTCTCTTAAGAAAATCCTTCCAATTTATGATTCTGTATTTTATAGCATTGAATAAAAGCATATCGTTCTATTATTATCAAAGTACTTGTATGAAACTATCTAATCATCTATACAATGTACTATATTTTTTTAAGGACTTTTGATATAGTCTGTATAAGACCATTTTCACGCAAGAAAATGATAATATTGGCTATATTCTGACCCATTTTTACACCGAATATCTTTATAAATCTACGGCTTAATCGTAAATTACGTCGTGAGGATTCACTAAGCCAACTTGCATCAGCATGATGAATTACAAACAACTCTTTATTATTATTAATGATACCGGTTTTCCAATCAGTTGAAAAGAAATACTCTTTGGGATAAATCGCTATATTATCATCAAGAATTTGAAATTCATTGTTTGGGATAAGGTTGAAGTTGTTCTTCAACACATCAAATAAAATTTGATTTACTGTTGTTAAATCCATTTCTCCATCTTTGAAAAAAGACTTCTTGTTATTATAATAATTTAACATCAGTTCTGCCACCTTATTATTGTTGTTTGTTCCACATAGTGGTAATGTCATCGTTCGAATACCAAATCCAAAAAAAGCGTCATATTTCAACAATTCATCAATTGGTCTTATAATTTCGGTATCTGTTTCTACATAGACACCTCCATCATGAAACATTGCATAAAATCGTGCATAATCTGCCACAAAAGCCCATTTTTGAGAAGCATAAGCTTCTTCGACAAATTTGCAACAGTGTATATCAAAATTTGTTTCATCCCACACTTTTATCTCAAAGTCTGGACAATTTTTTTTCCAACTCTCCATGTAAGAAAGAGTCTCTTTCGTCAGTGGGTTTCCTCCAAACCAACAGTAATGTAAAATTTTAGGAATAGCCATTAATCATCAATTTTATTTTGTTCGTTAACTCGCAATAGCGTACTGCTAATGCCATCAGTATGTGGAAGGTAAACAACTTCTGCATTTACTTTTTTCAAATCTATTTCTGTTTGGTGCCACCTGTCGTTACCTTTCCAATCGTCTCCAATAAAAATTGCATTAAATTTTATTGAATCCCATATACTTTTTTTCTTCAAAGTATCGCAAATAATTACCCTATCAACGCAACGTAATTCTTTTATAATTTCCGCCCTTTCAATCTCTGAAATGACTGGGGTCTTATTTTTGTATTGTTGAACTAAAATGTCTGAGTTTACGCCTACAATAAGAATGTCGCAATATTTTTTTGCATTCCGAAGCAAATTAAGATGACCGATATGAAACATGTCAAATGTACCTTGCGTGTAACCTATTTTGTAATGCTTATTCATCTTTATATTATGATTAAATTAGAAAAACGGGCAGGCCCGCTGTTATTGAACCTTTTTCTTTATGAGAGACCAGCGGGTTCCCTCCCTTATAAATAACGTTTTTTTATATTATACTTCATCTATTTATTGTTCTTCAATATGTATCTGTATTACTAGATACTTAACATAATCACCAATTGAATTAGATTCTGTACTTGCATTCTGAGTCATATTGTATGTTACCATAATTTTAGGGTTAACCTTACTCAAACTCTTACAAACCTCTTTAATAAGGGCTTGAGTAGTTCCGTGATATGGCGTAATGCAATCAATCTGCAATAATGGGCTGTTCCCAATGTTGGTTTCCAAAAAGGGCACCAACGTTTCAGGCCTGTTAAGTTGTCCATTATAATATATAAGTGTAAACATTTTGTTTGTTTTATTGTCGTTTCTATTACCTTGCGGCCTGACAGGCAGGCAGTATGTGTGTGGAGGACTGTACCTACCGTCATAAAGAGTCACGAACTACTCGTAATGGTTCGCTACTCAAAGCCCCATTAAATCAAAATGTTTTAATTGCTTCTATATATGCTTGATGGACTGAGCCTATAATGAAATTTATCTCATCCTGCATAGCTGGGTGATTCTCTACTTCCGCAGCATCTGCTTCGCCAGATGCTTTGAAACGAACAGCCTCTGGACAGCCCTGAAACATCAGTGTCACCCACGGGTCATCGGAATCATCCACTTCTAGGTTGATTCGTTTATCTTTAACTATTCGCTCATAGCCTAATGACAAGGCCAAAGCGTTATGAAATCGTTCTTTATTCATAATTTTATGCCAAGGGCCGTACTCTCGTCATTATTTGGTTCTCTGTCGCGAAAAGAGGGCAGGATAAACAGCACTTGTAGGAACATACTGTTCAGTGCCCACCCACTGCCTCACGGCAGTCATAAGAAATCTCATCTCTTTGTCAATCTGGGGAAAAACCTTTTCTAGATTCGTAATGTGACAGGAGCCTCTTTATGATTCTAAGCTTTGTTTATACCACTCGAACAACTTCTGAACTCCCTCGTATATTTCAACTTTGTGCGTCCAGCCGAGGCTGTGCAACTTAGAGACGTCGATGAGTTTTCTCATCGTTCCATCAGGCTTAGACGCATCAAACTCTAGTTTGCCTTCAAAGCCGACGGCCTTGACAACGAGTTCAGAGAGTTCACGAATAGTGAGTTCCTTACCAGTACCAACATTGATATGACAGTTCCTAATCTCACCAAGGCTGGGGATATATCCACCGCGCCCTGCGCTGTGATTTCTATCAACAGCACCATCGGTACTGGCTCCGAAATGAACAGAACTGTATTTCTCAATACCTATCACATCCTTGAAATCCACATTCAACAGGACATGCACTGAGGCATCTGCCATATCCTCCGACCACAGGAACTCACGCAATGGAGTACCTGTGCCCCACAATACGACTCGGTTATCAAAAATGCCATATTTGGCGAGTTTTGATAAAACCTCGTCTCGATGTAAGATGTAAGAAGGCTGATGTAAGAGTAGCCCTTCACCGGTGACGCCCTCGACGGGGCGTTTGTTGAGGTCGATGGCAATCTTGTCCCAGGCGCCATCGTGGATGAGCTTGGCAAGGTAGACCTTGCGCATCATGGCAGGCATGACATGGGAGTTCTCCAAGTGGAAATTGTCGTTGGGGCCATAGAGGTTGGTGGGCATGACAGCAATATAGTTGGTGCCATACTGAAGGTTGTAGCTCTCGCACATCTTCAGGCCGGCAATCTTGGCAATGGCATACTCCTCGTTGGTGTATTCCAAGGGTGATGTCAAGAGACAGTCTTCTGTCATTGGTTGGGGTGCATTCTTGGGGTAGATGCAAGTACTACCCAAGAAGAGCAGCTTCTTGACGCCATGTGCGTAGGCTTCGCTGATGACGTTGCACTGGATCTTCATGTTCATCATGATGAAGTCGGCACGATAGAGCATATTGGCCATAATACCACCGACAAAGGCAGCGGCAAGGACCACGGCATCAGGCTGTTCTTCATCGAAGAACTTCTTGACAGCCACTTGATCGGTGAGGTCAAGCTCTTTGTGGCTACGACCAACGAGGTTGGTGTAGCCTCTCTGCAAGAGGTTATTCCAGATGGCAGAGCCCACTAATCCATGGTGCCCTGCTACATAGATCTTTGCGTTCTTATCGAGTGCCATTACTTTACAATTCCTTTCTCCAAGTATTCTGCAAGGTTAGTTCTAACCTTAGCAGCAGCTCCTTCGGCAGCAACTTTAGCGATATCATTTTCTACCATGATGCGGACGAGATCCTCAAAGCTCGTCTTGTTGGGGTTCCATTTGAGCTTCGCTTTCGCTTTCGTTGGGTCGCCCCACAGGTTAACAACATCGGTGGGACGGTAGAAGTCCTCGCTCACTGCGACAACTGTCTTACCAATAAGATTCTCAGGGCCACTAACAACAATACCCTTCTCGTTGATACCTTCGCCTTCAAACTTCAGTTCAATGCCTGCGTGTTTGAATGCCAGTTCTGTAAACTCGCGTACAGAATGCTGCACACCTGTAGCAATCACAAAGT